>OLGY01000182.1_pt1 | contig 54398 bp, 46 predicted proteins | sample 1605951 | NCBI WGS metagenome assembly OLGY01 (sample SAMN03283280) | human gut metagenome | biome: human-associated habitat; material: feces | host: Homo sapiens | place: Peru | collected 2012
TGGAGCACGACCTTGCCAAGGTCGGGGTCGCGGGTTCGAGTCCCGTCTCGCGCTTTTCTTATTTATTCAAACCATTTAATATATAAAGAAACCTGAAGAAATTCAGGTTTCTTTTTGCGTGTAAAATAATTAAGAGAATTATTATTGAAAAAAATAGTCAGAATTATGATAAGAAGAAGCGGTTAAAATAGGTAGCATAGGCATATTTGCTATGCTATAATTAGGTTGTGCAACAAGACGCGAAAGAATGGAGATAATATGATAAAGATAGATTTAATTACAGGTTTTCTTGGTTCAGGAAAGACAACATTTTTATTAAAATATGCAAGATATCTTATGCAAAAGGGATTGAAAATCGGAATTCTCGAATATGACTATGGAGCTGTTAATATAGATATGATGTTACTATCAGAACTTCGTGGTACGCAGTGTGAGGTTGAAATGTTAGCGGCAGCGTGTGATTCGGATTGCCTGCAAAGAAGATTTAAGACAAAACTTATAGCAATGGCAATGAGTGGTTACGACAGGATAATCGTAGAGCCATCAGGGATATTTGATATGGATATGTTTTTCGATTCGCTTCGTGAAGAACCTCTGGAGAATTGGTATGAGATAGGAAGTGTCATAACTATTGTAAATGCTAACCTTGTAGAGAAAATGACTAAGGAAGCTGATTATATATTAGCTTCACAGGCTTCGTGTGCAGGGTGTGTGGTTCTTAGCAGAACTCAGTTATCTACTCCTGAAAATATCGAGAATACCAAGAAGCATATTGCAAATGCAGCAGAGAAAATTCATTGTAAAAAGCTTCCAGCAACATATATGGAGAAATCGTGGGAAGATTTTACGGATAAAGACTACGAATATCTGATGAATTCAGGATATCACATCGGTGATTATATGAAAGTTATTACAGAGGGCAAGGGCGAATTCTCGTCAGTAAATTTCCTTGATATCAAAGATGAAGTACCTGTATTAAAAGAGAAAATAAAGACCCTTTTTGAGTCGGAGGAATATGGCAAGGTATTACGTGTAAAAGGTTTTGCAAGTGAAAATGGCAAAAATTACGAGATAAGTGCAACTGAAAATGAATTAGTTGTGAAACCAATGAATGTTGGCAGAGGTGTGGTAATTGTAATTGGCTCAGGACTAGACAGTAAGAAGATAAAAGAGTTGCTAGATAGGTAAAAATCGGGTTGATAAATTTAAAAAAATTTATTTAATAAAAATGTGTATTGACAGTTATAAAGTATAATGTTATCATTTCACATAGTAATCAATACTACATAAAACAAATAGTGAATACTATGAAATGTTAATGAAAAAACTATATAAAACAAAATATTGCTTACTATATTATGAAATCAGGATGGAAAATGAAATGAATAACAGTAAAACAGCACTATTAGTAGATTCAGGTTGCGATGTGGGAAAAGAGTTCGCAACAGAATATGACATAAGAATATTAGGACTTAAAGTTGTATATGGAATGGAAGTATTTTCCGATGGAATTGATATTGATCCGATGACGGTATATGAAAGATTTCCAGGAGAGATTCCAACGACATCAACTCCAAATGTTATGGAAATCAGAGATTTATTAGATAAAATTAAAGAAGACGGATATGAGAATGTAATCGCAGTATGTATATCAAGTAAATTAAGTGGAACATATAATACCGTTAAATCTGTTCTTGAAGAATATGACGGACTTAACGGCTATGCATTAGATACAAAGAATATTTCAGCAGGTGCAGGACTCTTAGCAATGTGGGCAGCAGTACAACTTAAAAACGGAATGTCATACGAAGAATTAGTAGAAAAACTACCTGCAAAAGTGCCGGATTCACACGTATTTTTCTATATGGATACACTTGATTATCTTAAAGCTGGCGGAAGAATCGGGAATGTTACAGGCTTCATAGGAAAAGCACTTGATTTAAAACCAGTAATAACCTGTAACCCTGAGGGAATATATAATACAGTAACAATGTTAAGGGGCAGAAAGAATAGTGTTAAGAGACTTGTGAATATTGTGGAGAAACAAGTGGGCGATGATGCTGATAAGTGGATAAGTATTATGAATGGCAAGGCAGCAGATAAAGTGCCTGAAGTAGAGGCTCAGCTTTCAGAGAAATTCTCTAAGATGGAGATTGTAGAGAAAAAACAGATAGTTGCTTCACTTGCAGTTCATACAGGTCCCGGACTTGTTGGAATAGGAGTGTTGAAACTTTAGGGAGATAGTGTTAAAAATAATGCTGATGCGATTATTATTTGTAAAAACATTGATAAATTTACTAAATAGGATATAATAAAAGTAGGAGAAATCCTACTTTTCCTATTTAAAGAAATGGAGGTGATTTGAATGGTTGCGAATACATTTATTGATAATGCAAAGGTTATGTCAAAGGGGCAGGTAACAATACCTAAAGATGTACGTGATATTCTTGGAATTTCAAGTGGAGACAGAGTGACATTCGTTGTTGAAAATGGAAATGTGCGTATAATTAATTCAGCAGTATATGCAATGCAAATGCTTCAAAAACAGATGGAGGGTGAAGCTGAGCGAAATGGACTTACTTCTGATGATTTGGTTATGGATATGGTAAAAGAGGTTAGAGCAGAAAGTGAGGATTAATGAAACCAAGAATTATGACGGCAACTGAATTTATTAAAAAAATGCAAGGTATCACGTAAATAATAGTGATAATATATTTAATTAATACGAAAAGATAAAATTAAAGGCTGAGTATCAGACACAATAATAGTGCGAGATATTCAGCCTGTTTTGTTGCAATGGTAGTGAAGCCATAGCACAAAGCTATGGGAATAGATATTTCTGACATTTTAACTAATTTTCGCTGTTGGTGTAATGAATACAGATACCACTACTATAAGAACGTGGGTCGAAACGAGATGAAATGGAACCCCACCAAAATGAGTTTTCTTCGTTTCCTAAACCACAGAATTTCATAAGCCATTCATCACAATATCGTTTTTCGTTCTTCATTATTTCTGTAGGTGTCTGATTTTTCAGGTGCAAAATGGCATTTGAGTCTGTATTTTGTGGGAATAATTCGATAAATTCAAGATTTCCCTGCGGATTAAAACACAAATCAACAGGAATTTTGGTGTCATAAACTTTTTCACTGATATCATACCATATATATCCATTTTTCATATCTCTGACTCGTAGAATTTTATCTTTTGGAAAATCAGAAATAAAATCAGTAGAATGTAATAATGGTGATAACGTTATATTCAATTCAGGAAAAGTAATTTTACCTGTATTAAGCTCAATCAAATAAACTTCCTCCTTTAAGATTTATTCGTGTTCATATTTGCTTTCATTCTACCACAATTCTATATTTTATTACAAACCTGGAAAACGTTTTCTAAATAAATTTTTACAAACAAAAAAATATATGATATTATGTTGTAAGATTAAAATTGCGATAACGCTTAGAATAGAGGAATAGTGTGAAAAATACAGATTGATATCTGATTTTTCACACGGCTATTTGTGCCACAGGCGCCACAAATAGCATATATCGCAGAGCCAAATCTGACATTTGGCTCGCGATTCCTCCGGCACTTTGTGCCTGCGGAATGGAGATTAGTATGAAATATATTCGTAAAATAAAGACAGATGATGGTAAAGAACACGAAGTATACATAACTCATAAAGTTAATAAGCCGGTTAGTGGAACTGTTGTTGTACCAGGTTCTAAGAGTATGACAAACAGAGCATTATTATTAGCAGCACTTTCTAAGGAAAAGTCAACTTTAAGAGGTGTGTTATTTAGTGATGATTCAAGACATTTTCTTATGTGTCTGGAACAATTAGGTTTTGAACTTGAAATAGATGAAGAAAATAAGATTGTAAAAGTACAGGGCTGCGGTGGAAAGATTCCGAATAAAGAAGCTGCAATCGATGTTGGAAGTGCTGGAACAGCCGCAAGATTTATTACAGCAATGCTTGCTCTATCTGATGGAAAATATATTATCAACTGTTCAGAGCAGATGAAGAAGCGACCTATGTCAGAGCTTTTCAGAATATTGACGGAAATGGGTGCAAGTTTCAGATATCTTGGAGAAGAGGGATATCTTCCGGTAGAAGTGTCAGGCAATGGTGGAAGATGTCACAACATTGATATGGACATAAGTAAGAGTACACAGTTTCTAAGTGCGATGCTTATGGTAATTCCTGTGACCAGTACGGGAATCGATATACATATAGTAAGTGAGAAAAAAGATGGTTCATATATAAGAATAACCAGAAATATGCTAAAAGAATTTGGCGTAAAGACTGAATTTGATGGAGAAACATATCATATAGACGGAAATCAGAATATACATATTGGTGATTATTATATTGAGCCTGATGTTTCGGCTGCGTGTTATTTTTATGCAATTGCAATGCTTACAGGCGGAAGTGTGACAGTAGAAAATGTACACAGTAACTCGACACAGGGAGATATGAAGTTCATAAAACTTCTTGAGAAAATGGGTGGAAATGTAACAGATACCGGTGAGGGAATCAATGTTACCGGAAATGCCGATGGTACATTTAGTGGAATAGATGTTAATATGAATGATTTCTCGGATCAGGCGCTTACATTGGCGGCAATGGCACCATTTGCAGATAGCGAGACAATAATCAGAAATGTCGGACACATAAGAGGTCAGGAATGTAACCGAATGAGTGCAATCGTTAATGAACTTACGAAATGCGGTATCAGATGTGAAGAAAATGGAGATGATATCCATATTTATCCGGGAAATGTTAAACCAGCGTTAATTGAAACCTATGATGACCACAGGGTTGCGATGGCATTTACAATGATGGGATTACGTGCGGACGGAATAATTATTGATAATCCTATGTGCTGCCGTAAAACATTTGAGAACTACTATGATGTATTAGAGAAATTTGTGAATGAAGTTTAGAAGAAGGGTAGAAAATGAAGATTAAAGTTGAGAAAAAAGCTAATCAAGGCTCAAAAGAGAAAATTAACATTAAAATCGGAAAATATGACAGTATTAGTGATATATTTAAAAGTATACCGGATAACTTCTGGAATATCGGTGGCTTCGTATTTATGATGCTTATGCTTTTAATATTATGTGCTGAAGAAGTGTACAGATTATTTTCAATGACACAGAAATATGGAATATTCAATATATCATTCTTTTTCATAGGGGCTATTGCGGAAATATTTGCGACATTGTATATTTTCTCGCAGTTTTATAAAGAAGAGAAATTCAGTTTAAAGAAGATTATTAAGAACAATGTATGGGATATTCTTCTATTTGCAATGCTTATCTGGAGTGCAGTTTCAACATATACAGCAGATAACCTCTATGTGTCTACAAAAGGTACCTGGTATAGAAAAGATGGCTTCTATACATATCTTATATATGCGGCAATGTATGTCTGTGGTAAGGCAGTGACCTCTGACCGATTCAGAAGATATATTTTAAGAACATTTAGTACGGTCTGTACATTATTATCATTATGGGTACTGTTTCAATATAATGGACATATATATAATATGTTTGGAAAATATGCACACAATATGGATATATGGACGAAATATGCAAGTATATTCTATAATACGAATCATTATGCTTATTTTATGACATTAGCCATAATGGCAATGGTAGGACTTATAATTATAGAAGAAAAGGTAGTTTATAAAGTTATATTCTTAGCAATGTTTGTATTTAATCTCTGGGCATTAATCATAAATGATACATTTGGTGGTTATATAGCGGTTATAGCAGGAATAATATTTGCTTCCATAATATTTATAATTAAAGACAGAAAGAAGCTTGTTCCGGTAATTTTAATATGCCTGACATTTATAATAACGAGCGTGTGTGTAGATGCGAAAACGCATATACTTTCAAATGATTTTGGCATAACTTATGGTGATGCTAAGGCTGGAATATCGAATGATGCAGGCGGTACAAGCAGAATCGGACTCTGGAAGCAGGCATTCAGATTTATGAAAGACAGACCGGTATTCGGATATGGCCCGGATGGATTATGGTCGCTATATTATGAGAAGGGCTTTAACAGCGACAGACCACATAATGAATTTATACAGCATGCGGTATACCTGGGAATTCCGGCGGCACTTATGTATATTGGTGCAATACTCAGCCTGTTTATATATTGTATAAAGAGGATTAAGAAATTAAATGTGCTTATGTTAGCAATTGGTGGAATGGTATGTGCATATCTTGTGTCGTCATTCTTTGGAAATACAATGTATTATACAGCACCGTATTATTTTATGACACTTGGAATGTTATCGGCGTGTCACAGAAAAGATGCCCTATAAGGCTTTTTTCTTGACAAACAAAGACTATGTGATAAAATAAATCCATATGTAAAAATGACAGTTATTCTTATCAGAAAGGATATACAGAAATGGAAAATGGTATGAACAAGGTGTACGCACCTAAGAGAATTGAGAAAAAATGGCAGGATATATGGGATAATGAAAAGGCATTTGCAGCAACAAATGATTACAGCAAGCCTAAATATTATGCTTTAGTAGAGTTCCCATATCCATCAGGACAGGGATTGCATGTAGGTCATCCAAGACCATATACAGCACTTGATATTGTTGCAAGAAAGAGAAGAATGCAGGGATATAACGTATTATATCCAATGGGATGGGATGCATTCGGACTTCCAACAGAAAACTATGCTATCAAGAATAAAATACATCCAAAGATTGTTACAGCTAATAATGTTAAGAGATTTAAGGCACAGTTACATTCATTAGGATATTCATTTGACTGGGATAGAGAGATTAATACTACAGATCCTAACTATTATAAATGGACACAGTGGATATTCCTTAAATTATTCAAAGCAGGACTTGCATATAAGAAAGAGATGCCAATTAACTGGTGTACATCATGTAAAGTCGGACTTGCTAATGAAGAAGTAGTAAATGGCGTATGTGAACGTTGTGGAAGTGAAGTAGTCCGTAAGGTTAAGAGTGAATGGATGCTCAAGATTACAGATTATGCAGACAAGTTAATCGAGGGACTTGATAGTGTTGATTATATTGAGAGAGTTAAAGTATCACAGAAGAACTGGATTGGACGTTCTGAAGGTGCTGAAGTAGATTTCCAGTTAAAAGATAAAGAAGATAAATTAAGAGTATACACAACTCGTCCGGATACATTATTTGGAGCAACTTATATGGTAGTTTCACCTGAACATCCATATATTGACAAATACAAAAGCAGCATTACAAATTGGGACGAAATCGCTGCGTATCGTGAAGAAGCAGCTAAGAAGTCTGATTTCGAGAGAACAGAGTTAGCTAAGGATAAGACAGGTGTTGTATTAGGTGGAATTACAGCAATAAATCCTGTAAATGGTAAAGAGATTCCAATCTGGATATCAGATTATGTACTTATGACATATGGTACAGGTGCAATTATGGCAGTTCCGGCTCATGATGACAGAGACTGGGAATTTGCTAAGAAGTTCGGACTTCCTATGATTCAGGTTGTTGAGGGAACAAATGGAGCGGTTGATATTGATGCAGCAGCATTTACAGATGTTGCTACAGGTAAATTAATTAATTCCGATTTCTTAAACGGACTTGAAGTTAAAGACGCTAAAGAGAAGATGAAAGATTTCCTTGAAGAAAAAGGAATTGGTAATAGAAAAGTTAACTTTAAATTAAGAGACTGGGTATTTTCAAGACAGCGTTACTGGGGTGAGCCTATTCCAATTATTCATTGTGATAAATGCGGATATGTTCCGATTGATGAAAGCGAACTTCCATTAGAATTACCTGAAGTTGAAAGTTATATGCCAACAGATAATGGTGAATCACCACTTGCAGCCATGACGGACTGGGTAAATGTTAAGTGTCCTTGCTGTGGTGGACCTGCTAAGAGAGAGACAGACACAATGCCACAATGGGCAGGCTCTTCATGGTATTTCTTAAGATATACAGACCCTGATAATAATGAAGCATTAGCAAGTAAAGAAGCACTTAAATACTGGTTGCCTGTTGACTGGTATAATGGTGGTATGGAACATACAACATTACATTTATTATATTCACGTTTCTGGCATAAATTCTTATATGACCAGGGTGTTGTTCCTACTCCTGAACCATATCAGAAACGTACATCGCATGGTATGATTCTTGGTGAAAATGGCGAGAAGATGTCCAAATCCAGAGGAAATGTCGTTAACCCTGATGATATCGTAGAAGCATATGGTGCAGATACACTTAGAACATATGAGATGTTTATTGGTGCATTTGATTTAAGTGCATCATGGTCAGAAGATGGTGTTAAAGGCTGTAGAAGATTCTTAGACAGAGTATGGAAACTTCAGGAATTAGTTAATGATGATATGTCATATTCTAAGGATATGGAGACAAAGATGCATCAGACAATTAAGAAAGTAAGCCTTGACTTTGAGAATCTTAAATATAACACAGCTATTGCAGCAATGATGTCACTTATAAATGATTTCTATAAGAAGAATTCAGTTACAAAGGGCGAATTCAAGACATTAATCACATTACTTAATCCGGTAGCACCTCATATAACAGAGGAATTATGGGAAGTTATGGGATTTGATGGAAGATTATATCAGACAGAATGGCCAACATATGATGAGGCTAAGACTGTTGAAACTACTGTAGAAATCGCTGTACAGATAAATGGTAAGACAAAAGCTACAATTACAATTGGCAAAGATGATGCTAAAGATGATGTTATTGCAAAAGCTAAGGAAGCACTTGGAGACAGACTTAATGGAAATATCATTAAAGAAATCTATGTTCCAGGCAGAATTGTAAATATCGTTCAGAAATAATATAACTTAAAGTAATGCACTTGTATTTCCGGTATTATTGAGCCTTACATTCAAGACCTCACATACCGGTAAATAGGAGTGCATTTTGGGTGATATAAACATCCTGATTCTATGTACAAAGAAATGTGAGACACCACTAAGTGTTTTAAGAACGGAGAAAATTGTGGAAAGTATTATAAAAAACGGCACACATAAAGGTGAAAAAAATATAAGAAAATATAATGTAGTTATATATATAATTTCTCTTTTGGCGATTATATTTTCTAAATATGCAGTTAAACCATTTGTACCAATGTTAGATTTCGCAGGATATGGCGCAATGAGACCTTTTTTCGAATCACTGCTCACATGTATATTATGGGTAATTGAAATTGTTGTTATGTGTAATGTATTTAAGAAAAAATTAAATATAAGCATTATATCAAATAAAGAGACAAAAGGACAGGAACTTCCGGTTAAACGTATATTTATCATTGCAGCAGTAATGGTTGCGTGTATAGTTGTAATAAGTGCCCAGATTGGCTTCCAGGTGAAACCTTTTTATGATTTGGGTGAAAAATTTAATGGTTATGAACTGACTAATAATGCAGGCGTCTTTTTACGAAATATTGTTAAATGTGTATGGATAGTAATTATGATAAAAGCTGCACAGGAATTTGTAGAAGATATCAGAGGTAAAGGCAGAAGTATTAATATCTATGCAGGAATTGTGCTTATGCTTACACTAGGTGTATATGACCTGATAGCAGGAAACAATAATCTTGGCATTACTTATTTTGTGCTTAATGTCGTATATGGCTGGATATATCTTTTGGCAGATAGAAGTATGCTTAAATCATATTTACTTATTATGTTTATATATTTATTTTAAGAAAGAGTAGGCCATTATGGAAAAAGAAATAACCAATAAGAATAATGATAAAAATATAGTAATGAATAATATAAAGAAATGGTTAGATATTAATAAGATAGTAGTTGTGTACTTTTTGTGTGCAATTTTCATAGAGATGATTTCGGTATTAGCGGTCGAGGGTAATCCTATAATCAGAAACCCATTTATTGAACTGGGAATTCTTGTATTGATTTGTGGTATTGCATTAGTTATAAGAAGTAACAAAGCACGTTTTATATTCTGTTCCATATTTCTGATAGTACAGGCTGTGCTTGACTTAGCATTTGCAGTTATATACGATATGACAGGACAGTATTTCGATTTTGGTATGCTTAATCTTAGAAATGATGCATTTGGTATTCTTGAAAGTATCCCGATGAATTTTCTGGCATTCTATGCAGCTATGTTCTTCTGCATCTTCTTCGTTATATTCGCAATGCGTTCGGTAAGACGAAGAAAGAAAATCGAATATGGAAAGAAAGAAAAGAGAGCTTATATAGCAGTACTTGTTATCGGAATAATAATTTCTTCAATAAGTCTTTATGCAGATAATTCGGAAAAAGTTGATAAATATGATAAGTTACTTAGAAATAGACAGTCAAGTAATTATTCTAATTATGGAATTGTCGGTAACCTTGTAAATGAATTTGCGAAAGGTATGTTGTTTACCGAGACGGATAAAATGAGTTCGAAGAAAATAGAATCATTTATTTATGATAATGTTTCTGAACCTACGGAGCATTTCGGTATATCTAAAGATAAAAATGTAATAGTGGTCTTGGTGGAATCGTTTGAATGGTTCTCGTTTAGAAATAGCGAGGAATATCCAAATGGCTTAGGACTTACAGACAAAGAATTAGAGTATCTGTTCCCAAACCTTACGAAATTCTATAATGAAAGTGTAATTATGAATAATTTCCATTCGCGTGAGAAGACGGATATATCTGAGACGTTTAGTATTTTAGGAAGTTATCCTACAGATAAATATGTTGATTATGATTATGAATATAATACATTACCATATACGGTACCAAATATTTTAAAGGCGGAAACTAATGGTAAGATACAGACACGTTCATTCCATAATGGCTTCAAATCTTTCTATAACAGGGAGAAAACACATAAGATATTTGGATTTGAGAGTCTTACGGATTCTTATGATATGTATGATATTTCAGATGAACTTGTTAAATCGGGTAAAGCCAAAAGTACAACAATGCATGATTATATGAATAATGGTGAAAGAAACCTTGATTCAGAGATGATAAATACATGCAAAGACTTAATGTTTCCTACTGATAAACGGTTCTACACTTATATTACTTCAATCACGATGCATGGCGTGTATTATGAAAGAGAAAACCTTGCTGAACACAGAAAGAAATTATATGAGGTATATAAGAATAAAAATAAAGAGAATGAAATGTCAGAAACTCTTGTTAATTATGTAACTGCAGTAATGGAATTTGATGATGCATTAGGCATTATGATGAATGATCTAGAGAAAAAAGGATTATTAGATAATACGACAATAGTTCTGTTCGGCGACCATAACAGTTATTATCAGCAGCTGAGCAATTATGTAAAAGACATAGAGGGATACGATACGGATAACTACTTCACTAATCTTTATAAAGTGCCACTTATGATACATGACAGTGATTTAGGACATCGGGTTGTAGATAAGTTCACATGTACATCAGACATTGTTCCTACATTATTAGATTTACTTGGAATCAGATATTATACAAATATGTATTATGGCAATTCGGTATTTACTGATAAGGAATCAATACTTTATTCAAGAGCATATGGAACATTCATCGGCGAGGGTATTGTCGGCAGAAGTATGAACAGTATTCTTTATAAAGCACCATCCGTAGATAGTAAATACATGAAGTATTTTGAAAGCGAATCGGCTAAATTAGTTAAGAAAATTAAATATTGTGACCAGTTATTCTATCAGGACTATTTCGCGGATAAAGAACACTATGAGAAGTTCGAAGAAATGATGGAAGAAATTAATAAATAAGTGTGTATTTAGTATAAAATAAGCATAAGAAAGATTTGAGTTATTTTTCTTATGCTTATTTTTTACTTATCAGGAAATTTCGTTGAAATTATCCTGGTAAGTAAAAAATGCTCCGTAAGGATCGCACTGCGGCGGAGCAGAAAATGTTGCTATCGCAATCCGCCGCAGGCGGAGAATGTCGCAAGCGACATTCTTTATTTTAAAGTTTCAGTACATATAAGCCAAGATTGTCCGTCTATAACATATACTCGATTTATGACGTATCGTGTTTGTGAGTAAATGCCGTCCGATGCAGAAGGCGGTACAGTAAATCACTGTTCAAGCGAAGCACGTTTGATTTACTGTACCGTAATAAACTTTGCAGAGGACGGCATTTACTCACAACCGATAAAGGAATATGAGAGTATATGTTATAGATGGACAACTTGGTTTTATTGTCTGAACGATGTGTAATTTGCTAGTGATTTTGTGAAAAATAAATTGCAAATATTGAGCGAATGTTATACAATATTAACAAGTGATTACGTGGCATTTTATATGCAGAATGGAGGCACGAATGAAAAAGATAGGTGCAAGTATAGTTGCGGCAATTACTGCTTGTGTTATTGCTGCTACAACAATCGTTGGCTCTATTATGGTTTATAAGTCAACTGGTATTATAAAAGAAGAGGCAACAGGCAAATTAGAGTCGATGTCTTTACAATATGCGAATCAGATGAATACGGAATTTGAGAAGTATGAAAGTATTGCAAAAGGCATTGGTGATTACATACAGGCAACAGGTAAATTTGACAAATTAGGTGATGCAAAGTACTTACAGGATTATGTAGATGGAATCGATTCATATGTTAAACAGGTAAGTACAAGTGATGAGAATATCTTAAGCCTATGTGTATATATGGGACCTGATAAGGTTAAGACTATGATTGGTTCATGGTATCATGGAGATGAGAAGCAGACATATGATCCGGAAGAATGGTATGTAACATTGTTTAATGACCAGCCTGCATTCCAATGGTACATTCAGGCTGAAGATGCCGGAGAACCAAGGTGGCTGAAATCATATTATGACCAGGATTTGCAGAAGAATGTAATGACATATGGCTATCCTGTATTTATGCACGATGATGCTAAAGACAAGGATGTTGTATTTGCAATGATAGGAATTAGCATTTCGTTTGATAAGTTCTCAGACTTAGTTGGCAGTGTTAAATTCTATGATACAGGTCATGCGAGTCTTGTAGATATAGATCAGTGTTTTGCGGTTGATAGTGTATACAATGTTAATGAGACACTTAAAACTGTTAAGTATACAAAGATTATAGATGCACTTAATAAGAAAGATTCAGGAATCGAAGAATTAACTACCAGAAAAGGTATTAAGTCATATGTGGCATTTGCGAAGATGAACAACGGATATGTTGTATTAATGGAAGCACCGGTTGACGAAGTTAATGCAAGTACTAAGACAGTTATAGTGATTGCCCTTGTAATTGTTGTAATTATTTCAGTTATAGCCATAATAATAGCTGTACTTATAGGTATGAAGATATCTAAACCAATTAAGAAAGTGGCTGAAGATCTTGACCTTATGAAGGATGGAAACTTTACTGGTAACAAATATAAGCCATATCTTAAGAATAAGAATGAAACAGGAAGGCTTGCCAAGGCTTTAGATGCTGTGGAAGATAGCATGAAAGAAACTGTAGGCTTAGTTACAGACAGTGGAGATGATATTACAGAAGCAGTTACAAAACTTGAAAATGTAATTGGCAACCTTGTAGACCAGGTGGCAAATATTTCGGCTATATCAGAAGAATTAGCTGCAAGTATGGAAGAGACAGCAGCAACCGCTGAGAACCTAAGTACATCATCTGATAATATGGTTTATCATATTGGTAAGATGAATTCTAAGAACATTGAAGGAATGGAAGCTGTTGAGGGAATTAGTGAAAGAGCTAATATGCTTAAAGTAGAAGCAGCTAAGTCATTTGAAGAGACAGAAGAGATAACTAAGGAAACAGAGAAGAAGTTAAAAGCAGCAATTGAAGATTCTAAACAGGTTGAAGAGATTAATCAGTTAACAAATGCAATTCTTAATATTGCAGACCAGACATCATTACTTTCACTTAATGCATCTATCGAGGCAGCAAGAGCAGGTGAGTCAGGTAAAGGATTTGCGGTAGTTGCAGATGAGATTCGTAAGCTCGCTGAGAACTGTGAAGAGACAGCTATTCAGATTCAGAATATTACATTGAATGTAACTGATGCAGTTGATAATTTGTGTAACAATGCAATTGATGTATTAGGCTTTATTGAACATCATGTTAAAGATACTAACAGAAAACTTATTGATACAAGCGAACAGTATAATGATGATGCACAGAATATGAAAGGTATTCTTGAGGAATTTGGACATGTTGCAGAAAATATTTCTAATGAGATATCAATAGTTGTTAAGTCATTCAGCGACCTTAAAGATGCAACAGTAGACGGAGCTAAGGGAACAACAGAAGTAGCTATGAATGCTGAACAGGTATCGCTTAATACAGGTCATGTTCGAGAAGAAGCAGAAAGGCTTAAAGAAGTTTCACTTAAATTAGAGGAGACAATGAAGAAATTCATAGTTTAATCGCCAGAAAATGATATAAAATAATAACAAAATTTAATATTTATGTGGAAGAGCCGCTTACAAGCGGCTCTTTGTGATAGAGTTGGCATAAAATGCCTGCGGGGAAAGAGAGGTTAGTGTGAAAAATCACACTGATGTGATGATTTTTCGCACAACTAATTGTGTAAAAGAGCAACACAATTAGTAGAGATGGCAGCCGAGAAATCGCCTGCGCGAATTTATCGGTGCCTTTTCGCAATGAATTGCTCAAAGAAAGAGGTAGAAATGAAGATTTTATTAGTAGCAATTAATGCCAAATATATACATTCTAACCTTGCAGTATACTGTCTTAAGAAATATTCTAAAGAATATGATAATAATATTGAGATAGCAGAATATACGATTAACCAGCAGATGGAATTTATATTGCAGGACATTTATAAGAGAAATGCAGATGTAGTAGCATTTTCGTGTTATATATGGAATATAGAATATGTTACGGCAATTATAAAAGATTTGAAGAAGATAATGAAGAATAATGATATCTGGGTTGGTGGACCGGAGGTGTCATACAGAGCCACATCGTTCCTTGAAGAATATAAAGAAGTTAAAGGCGTGATGATAGGCGAGGGTGAGAAAAGCTTTAACCGGCTTACTAAGGAATATGTAGAGGATACTAAAGACTTTTCTAATATTAAGGGAGTTGTATACAGAGACGGTGAAGAACTGAAGGCAACACCTTGTGAAGAATTGTTAGACCTTAGTGATGTGCCATTTCCGTATGATGATTTAGATAAATTCAAAAATAAAATCATATACTATGAGAGCAGCCGCGGCTGTCCGTATTCGTGCAGTTATTGTCTGTCGTCTATTGATAAGAAGCTGAGATTCAGAAATCTTGAGCTGGTTAAATCTGAACTGAAAATATTTATAGACCATAAGATTCCACAGGTTAAGTTCGTGGACAGAACATTTAATTGTAATAAGAAGCACGCAATGGAAATATGGAGATTTATCAATGAGAATGATAATGGAGTAACGAATTTCCATTTTGAAATATCGGCTGATATTATCGATGAAGAAGAACTTGCATTATTTAAGACTATGAGACCGGGACTTATACAGTTAGAAATCGGAGTGCAGACTACTAATCCGGTTACAATAAAAGAAATTGATAGAATTATGAATCTGGACAAATTACGATATGTAGTTGAGAAAATCAATAGCTTTAATAATATACACCAGCATCTTGATCTGATTGCCGGATTACCATATGAGGATTATAACAGCTTTGTTAAATCATTTAATGATGTGTATGCGATGCGGCCTGAACAGCTTCAACTTGGCTTTTTAAAGGTATTAAGCGGAGCAAAGATGGAGAGAAAGTCAGAAGAATATGGTCTTGTATACACGACACTTCCGCCTTATGAAGTTCTTACAACAAAATGGCTTGATTACGACAGAGTATTGGAACTTAAAACCATAGAAAATATGGTCGAAATATATTATAATAGCAGACAGTTTACGAATGCACTTGCATGGCTTGAGAATCAATTTGAAACACCTTTTAAAATGTTTGAGGGTATTGGAAAATATTATGAACTTCATAAACTAAATGAAGTGAAGCATAATAGAATTCAGATGTATGAGATTCTGCTTGAATATGTTAAGAGTGTTTGTGAAGATTATAAGGTATTTGAGGAACTTCTTAAACTGGATGTATATCTTAGAGAAAATATTAAGAGCCGTCCTGCATTTGCAGGGGACAACCATAAGGAAGAACTAAGAGATTACTATCACGAATACAGAAGTGAGGGCAAAAATATCCATATTGAGCTATTTAATATTAATATCAGGAAATGGATTGATAATAGAACTATTGAGCAGACAGAGCAGGTAGTTATGTTTGATTATAGAGAGAAAGACCCGATTACATTGTGGTGCAGACTAAATTATCTTGCGGACAAAATTATTTAACAGCACATTTTATGACAGGGAGGAAAAGATGGTATCTAAGAAAAAAGTAAATGAGATAATGAGACTTTTAGATGAAGAATATGGTACAGAATACAGATGTTATCTTAATCATGATAATGCATGGCAGTTACTTATAGCTACTATATTGAGTGCACAATGTACTGATGCCAGAGTCAATATTGTTACTAAAGATTTGTTTGCTAAATACGATACACTTGAGAAATTTGCAAAGGCAGACCAGAAAGAATTGGAAAGAGATATTTATGCAACAGGCTTCTATAAGAATAAGGCAAAGAATATTATTGCGTGTGCAAATAGGATAATAGATGTGTATGGTGGGGAAGTACCATTTGAACTTGATGATTTATTAACACTTGCGGGTGTTGGAAGAAAGACCGCGAATGTCATAAGAGGAAATATTTATAATATACCAAGTATCGTTGTAGATACGCATGTCAAACGCATTTCAAAGAAATTAGGACTTACGAAAGAGACAGACCCGGAGAAGATAGAATTCGAATTGATGAAGGTGTTACCGAAAGACCACTGGATACTTTATAATATTCACATAATTACTTTGGGAAGAACAATATGTACTGCGAGAAACCCTAAATGTGAAGAGTGTTTCTTGAAAGATTGTTGTGAGGAAAAGAAAAATAATGGTTAACAAATACGTTGTAATAGACTTAGAAACGACAGGTTTGTCGCCTGAAAGAGACAAAATAATCGAAATAGGTGCGGTTAAAATTGAAAATGGAATTTTGACGGGAACTTATTCAAAACTGGTAAACCCCAATGTAGAAATACGCGACAGGATTGTAGAAATTACGGGAATCACATCAGATATGGTAAAGAATTGTCAGTTTATAGGAGAGATTTTGCAGGAATTTATGCAGTTCGTTGGTGACAGCATAATTATAGGACACAGCATTAAGTTCGATATGTCGTTTCTTGTAAATGCATTGTATAAAGAGGGATTAACTGAGTATGTTAAGGGCTACGAGACTATCGATACACTTAATATAGCCAGAAAATGTATACCGGAGGGCGTAAGCAAGCGTTTAGCAGACTTATGTGTTATGTATGGTATCGAAGATAAAGAACATCATCGGGCATTAAATGATGCATTTGTGACACACAAGTTATATGAAAAACTGTGTGAAATATATGAAAATGAGGGAGAGGAAATTATTTTCAAACCGGAGATGTTAGTATGTAAGCCTTATAAAGACAAAGAAGCTCCAAAAGGACAGATTAAATTCCTAAAGGAGCTTCTGAGATATCATAATCTTACATCAGAATATGATATAGATAAAATGAGCCAGAGGGAAGTAAGCAGATACGTTGATAAAATTATATTAAACTACGGAAGAATGAAGAAAATTTAATATAGGTTTTTTGGTGATTGAATCTAACGCATCAGCATATTCTAAAAGTGCATTTATCTTATCTGGCTGATTATTCTTAATATATAATTCTGTCAGGAGTCTGTAGCTTGATATCATATCGCATCCGATTCTGACAGAGTATTCCAGTGTTTCAATAGCTTCATTATCAAACCCAAGTTCGCTGAGTCTTTTGGCATATTTCTGGATAGAACTGATTAGTGTTATGAAGTTATCACTATATTCGCTAAGTACAGTTAAGTTAGCCGGTCCATATTCTGATTTTAATTCAGTATTTGACTTATTTGACAGGTTAACAATTTTTTTATCCCTTAAATCTACAAAATTCTTCTGTATTTTTTTAATATTATCATCATTAATTTCAAGAAATAGTATTGATTTTTCAGAAACTGTGATATAATTGAGTGAACTAAGAGGCTTTTTGCGGGTTAAGTTTGCCTTTGCCTCATTTTCAAAAAGAGTATTCTTACTGTCGGTGGTTTTAGTTTTGCTTTTTCGAAGCTCATATCTGACCCAGAAACAGAATACAAGGAAACAGTATAGAAAAGGTAACTTTGGCAACATTGTTTATCAACTCCATTTATTATTATTTGGCACAACGTATATAGAAAGAGGTATATTTATATGATTAATTTTAACTCAAACAAATCAAAAAAATTATTTTCGAAAATAATAATCGGTATATTAGTGCTTGCTATGATACTTTCGGTAATTGTACCATTTATGTAAGTATATACTACCATTTAAGAATCTAAAAAACAACATATTATAATACAATAAGTTACAAATATTACAGGTTGAAAGAAATATTTTGAAAGAAAGGAATATGTGCTGCCCTGGCTTTCAACCAGGTTAATGGGCAATATCAGAGAAGAGTCTGATATGCATGGGTATTAAGATGGAAATTGAGATTAACAAAAATAAAGCTTTATTTGGAGTAATGGCTATATTATGCATTTTACTTATTGCTTTATTTGGAGTTAATGTATATGCCGATGATACACCTATAACCAAGGGAATAACTAAAGGAATAACTATTGGTGATATTGATGCAAGTGGTATGACAGAAGAAGAAGCCATGAATAAGGCAAATGAGTACATTAACGGTTTTACATCTAAGGTAATAACATTAGATGTAGATGGCAATAAAGTTCAGGTTACAGCAGGAGAATTAGGATATTACTGGAAGAATACAGATATCGTTAAAGATGCTGCTTCACATTGCTTGGAAGGAAATGTAATCAAAAGATATGAAGAGGCAAAAGATATTGAACATAATGGCCTCAAGTACGAATTCGAGGTAGATGTAAATGATGAGGTTATGACTAATACAATTAATGAAAAATGTGGACAGTATAACATCCCTCATGTGAATGCACAGTTGATAAGAACAGATTCATCATTTTCAATTTCACAGGAATCTACCGGACGAATGATTGATATGGATACATCAATCAGTGCATTACATAAATTCCTTTTAGATGAATGGAATAAGAGCGATACTGATTTTACTCTTACAGTTGTAGATGATAAACCGGTAGCTACAGTAGCAGATTGCGAAAGAGTTAAGGATGTAATTGGAACTTTCTCAACTAAGTTCTCAACAGGAAGAAGTAATTACAACAGAAATGAGAATATGAGAAATGGTATAAAACTTCTTAATGGAATAACATTATGTCAGGGTGAGACAATGTCAGTCAACTCTTTCTTAGAACCATGGACAGCAGATAATGGCTGGAAAGCAGCAGGTACATATGTAAATGGTAAGGTTGAAGACAGCCTTGGCGGAGGTATATGCCAGGTTTCAACAACACTTTATAATGCAGTACTTTTAGCAGAATTAGAAGTAGTTGAAAGATATAACCATTCAATGAGTGTAGGTTATGTTCCATTATCTATGGATGCAGCATTAGCAGGAACATGGAAAGATTTAAAGATTAAGAATAATACAGATACACCTATATATATTGAGGGAATCTATGATGACTCAGGAAAATTGACATTTAATATCTATGGTGAGGAAACCAGACCATCTAACAGAAAAGTGGAATATGTAAGTGAAACTCTTTCGACTATTCCATCATCACAGGTAGTTAAACAGGATGCATCTAAGCCGGCAGGATACAGAGCAGTAACAAGCAGCGGACACACAGGATATACTGCAAGACTCTGGAAGAAAGTATATGTAGATGGTGTGCTTCAGAGTGAAGAAGTAGTCAACAAGAGTTCATATGCAGCTTCACCAACATATGTAACAGTAGGTACTGGTGCCGCAGCACAGCCAGAGACACCTGCAGCTACACCAGAGACACCGGCACAGGCACCATCACCAGATCAGACACCGGCAGTACCAGATCAGACACCTGTACAGGATAATACATCAGGCGGTCAGACAAATGGACAGAATAATTCATCAAATACAGGTTCAGGTCAGCCGGCAGGTGGTAATCAGAATTCAGGTAATAATTCTAATGCTAATGCAGGAGGAGCGGATGCACCGGCAGCATCAGATACAGCAACACAGTAGGTAATTAGAGAATGTATTACACAAAATAATAATCAGATTAAGATTAATTCGGGTGTTTTTTACACCCGAATTAAATTATACACATAATAAATTAAAGGTATAGGTATATCATATGAAAGCAGGAAAGCTATCTGAATCTGTTCTGAAACGTTCAGTATTAAAGACAATTAAATACAAAAGTGATGATATGTATACATTTGCAAATGTTGGAAATGATGCAGCAGTTTCTAAGGATGGAACTGTTATGTCATCATGTGTGGCAGGTTTAATGCTGAGTGAAGATAATCTTTACTTTGATTGTAAGAGAGCCATATATGCAGCTATGGCTAATGTATGTGCTGAGGGTGGAGTGCCTGCGACAATGAACGTAGATGTAATTATACCTGAGAAGAGATTAGAATCAGAATTAAAAGAATTAACAAGATATATTGCGAAGATTGCATTAGAAGCCAATATTCATATTACAGGAGGCAATACTGAGGTTACAAGAGCAGTTAAAAGCCCTGTTGTGACATTTACGGTGCTTGGACATTATATCTATGATACATATATTGATGCAAGTGAATGGGTTAAAGAGGACTATGACATTGTATTAACCAAACAGATTGGTATGTCCGGAACAGTTGCACTTGCGAAAGAAAAATATAATGAGCTAAAAGAGAAATTTCAGGTAAGCTATCTTAAGAAAGCACTTGATATGGAGAAATATTTAGACGTACGAAGTGAGGCAGCAGTCGCGGAAAGCCTTGGTGTCAGAGTTATGCACGATTTAAGTCGTGGTGGAATCTACTTAGGACTATGGCAGCTTGCCGCAAAGACTCAAAAAGGCGTTGAAGTAATGATGGACGATATTGATATACGTCAGGAAACGATAGAAATATGCGAACCATACGGAATTAATCCATACAAGCTTATGTCTAATGGTGCAATGCTGATGGTTACGGAAGATGGAGAAACACTGGTAAGGGAACTCAGACACCAAGGAACAGATACCCGAATTATTGGAAGGCTCACGAACGATAATGATAAAGTAATCCTTAAAAATGAGGATAGAAGATATATTGAGCCTCCTAAGAGAGATGAATTAGAGATATTTTTAACGAAATAATGAATGACCTGTTATTGGAAACTGAGAATAAAGGAGTGTCCTGAAATGAGAGAAAAAATATTAGAGGCAATCGAGAAAAATGCCAGAATTGATTTGAAAGATTTAGCAGTGATGTTAGATATCAGCGAAATAGAGTTAGCAAATGAAATTGCAGAAATGGAGAAAGAGAAAATCATCTGTGGTTATCACACACTTATTAACTGGGATTCTACAAGTGAAGAAAAGGTTACAGCACTTATAGAAGTGCAGGTTACACCACAGAGAGGTTTGGGCTTTGATAAGATAGCTGAAAGAATGTATAATTACAGCGAAGTAAGAGCTGTATATCTTATGTCGGGCGGTTTTGACTTTACCGTAATAATCGAAGAAAAGACTATGAAAGAGGTAGCACAGTTCGTTACTGAGAGACTTGCACCACTTGAGGCAATTCGTGGAACAGCCACACATTTTATCCTTAAGAAATATAAAGACCATGGAACAGTATTGGTTAGCAATAATAAAGATGAAAGGATGTTGGTTACACCATGAGAAATCCATTATCAGACGTTGTAGTAGATATCCAGCCATCAGGAATAAGAAAATTCTTTGATATAGTAAGTGAAATGAAAGATGCAATATCCCTTGGTGTCGGAGAACCTGATTTCGATACACCATGGCATATAAGAGAAGAAGGAATCTATTCTCTTGAGAAAGGCAGGACTTTTTACACTTCTAATGCAGGATTAAAGGAATTAAAGATAGAGATTTGTAATTACCTTAAACGTAAATTAGATTTAGACTATGATTATAATAAAGATGTAATAGTAACAGTTGGCGGAAGTGAAGCAATTGACCTTGCAATTCGTGCAATGATTAATCCAGGTGACGAAGTGTTAATTCCACAGCCAAGTTATGTATCATATGTTCCATGCGTAACACTTGCATATGGTAAGCCCGTTATTATTGAATTAAAAGAAGAGAACCAATTCAGACTTACTAAGGACGAATTGTTAGAGAGAATCACAGACAAGACTAAGATTCTCATACTCCCATTTCCTAATAATCCGACAGGTGCAATTATGGAGAAAAGTGATTTAGAAGAAATAGCTAAGGTATGTATCGAAAAGGATATATTTGTTGTTTCTGATGAAATATATTCTGAATTAACATATAATGGCGAAAAACATATCTCAATTGCATGTATACCGGGAATGAAAGAGAGAACAATTGTAATAAATGGTTTCTCTAAGGCATACGCAATGACAGGATGGAGATTAGGCTATGCAGTAGGTCCTGCAGAAATACTTAAACAGATGATTAAGATACATCAGTTCGCAATTATGTGTGCGCCTACAAACAGCCAGTATGCAGCAGTAGAAGCATTAAGAAATGGTGACAGGGATATTGATAAAATGCGTGAATCTTACAATCAGAGACGTAGATTTCTATTAAATGCATTTAAGGAGATGGGCTTAGATTGTTTCGAGCCATTTGGTGCATTTTATATGTTCCCAAGTATCAAGAGATTCGGTATGACTTCAGATGAATTTGCAAACCGTCTGCTTCAGGAGGAGAAAGTTGCAGTAGTTCCGGGAACAGCATTTGGTGATTGTGGCGAGGGCTTCCTTAGAATCTCGTATGCATATTCGTTAGAAGATCTGAAAGAGGCATTAGGAAGATTAAAAGACTTCATAAGCCGGCTTGATGCAGAGAAGAAATAGCAAGCAAAGAAATGGCATTAAGAAAAGAGGAATTATGTTAAATATAGTATTATTTGAGCCGGAAATTCCACAGAATACCGGAAATATAGGAAGAACATGTGTAGCTACAGGGACAAGACTTCATCTTATAGGTCCTATGGGATTTCAGATAACTGAGAAAGCTGTTAAAAGAGCAGGAATGGATTACTGGGATAAATTAGATGTAATAGAATATGACGGATATGAAGATTTCCTTAACAGAAACCCGGGTGCGAAAATATATATGGCAACAACTAAGGCTAAACATAGATATACAGATGTGAATTATGAGGACGATTGTTATATTATGTTTGGTAAAGAAAGTGCAGGTATTCCGGAGGAGATTCTTGTAGATAATCCTGAAACCTGCGTAAGAATACCGATGAACCCTGATATACGTTCACTTAATCTTGCTAATTCAGTTGCAATTGTGTTATTTGAAGCATTAAGACAGCAGGACTTCAAAGGTATGCAGTCTGAGGGCGAATTACACCGTTTAACGTGGAAATAGGTAAACTTTCGGAGGCTACCAGAATATCTGCATTGAAACACATACTAATCTTTCAGTAGCCTTAAAGTTATATGAGAAGGCGGGTTTTAAGCAAATTAAAAAGTCTCAACAGGTAGTTCACAGTACAATGAACAGTTTCTATCTGAAGAGACTTTAAATTATTTAGGGGCTTTTACTTTCTTTAATGTGAATATGAATTCTGTGCCAACGCCCTCTGTACTTATAACATTAATATTTTCATCATGTGCATTAATTATTTCTTTGGTTATCGATAATCCAAGTCCCGTACCTGTCTTATCTTTACCTCTTGAGAGGTCTGTTTTGTAGAAACGGTCCCATATCTTAGAAATACTTTCCTTTGGGATACCGATTCCGGTATCTTTAATCGATATGAAAATTTTATCATTTTTATCATGTATGTCTAACTGGATTGAGCTGTCATTGTGGCTGAACTTTATGGCATTATCTAAGAGATTATATATAACCTGTTCGATTTTGCTACGGTCAGCATATACATAATAGTCTTTTGAGCCAAGGATTAAGTCAATAGTAATATGTTTCTTCTCGCATTTGCCCTCGAAACTGTTAATTATCGGTTTAATCATCTCGTACAGACTGAATTCTGTTAAGTCAAGACGATTAGATTTATTATCCCATGCGTTTAAGGTAAGCAGACTTTTGGTTAATTTAGTAAGTCGTTCCGTTTCAAATAATACAATATCAAGATATTTTCCCTGCATCTCAGGAGGAATCGTACCATCTTTCATTGCTTCAACATAACCTTTTATAGAGGTAAGAGGAGAACGGAAGTCGTGCGATACGTTACCAATGAATTTCTTCTGGTCCTCTTCGAGCGAATTGAGTTTCCTTGCCATATAATTAAGGGACATGCCGAGATTACCTATTTCGTCCTCATTTGTAAATGAAGCAAGTCCTTCATAGGTTAAATTGCCTTTTGCAAATTCTTTCGATGCGTGGCTGATTTTTCTAAGAGGAATATATACCACGAAAGTAAATATCAGAAGAATTATCAACGATAAATCATATATAATGAAGAAAGTCCAATAAATGGTTTTAAGTACTTCATTAGTACGTTCTTTAATCACATCAGTTCCACGATGAAATATCATATAGCCTTCAGTTTTGAAATTACCAACTATTGGAATTGCGACAGAAAGAGTTTCGTTATCAAAATTACCATAAAAATCACCGACCATATAATATCTATTACCGAAGTCGGTAATATCGAAGTCCGAAATAACTTCATTCAATTTGATGTTATTTGTATCATACACAATTCTGCCATTCGTATCAGTAATCCAGAGACGACAGTTTATAAGTGCTGATGCATTTTGTATATCTTTGACAATTTCCGGATTAGTCGTGAGGCTTGAAAAGTCATTATTAAAATAGCGGTTTAAAATAACATTTCCTTTGTCGTATATACTCTGGGCAGCATCAGCCGTTACTGTCTGGGTGACGCGGCGTGTAGAAAGCATATTGATTACTAAAATGCTTATAAGTCCAAACAGGATATAGCCAAGAAGAAATTTGTAGTAAACTGAATGTTTCATCTGAATTAAAAATCTCCATTCTATAAGTTGTATAATCAGTCTAAACCAAATATCACAACATACTTTAATTGGTTTTAGTCTCGAATTTATAGCCAATACCCCATACTGTAGATAATGCCCAGGTATCGCTGTCGCTTATCTTTTCACGAATTCTCTTGATATGAACGTCAACAGTTCTTGTATCGCCGAGATATTCATAGCCCCAGATATGGTCTAAGAGCTGTTCTCTTGTAAATACCTGATTAGGTGATGAAGCTAAGAAATATAATAATTCTAATTCCTTAGGCGGCATATCAATATTTTTACCCTTGTATGTGACTGAATAATTTGTAAGATTGATAAGTAAATCAGGGTATTCTACATATTCTGACTGTGGTGCAATATTAGCAGGTGTAGCAGCTGGGACTTTATATCTTCTAAGAACCGCTTTAACACGCGCAACTAATTCCTTAGAATCAAATGGTTTAATCATATAATCATCTGCACCTAATTCAAGACCTAATACCTTATCAAATATCTCGCCTTTGGCAGATAACATAATAATCGGTGTAGAAGAAGTCTTTCTGATTTCACGACATACCTCATATCCATCAATTCCCGGTAACATCAGATCTAATAAGATAAGGTCAGGATTAAAAGTCTGAAATTCCTTAAGTGCTTCTTCACCATCTTCTACAATCTTAGTTTCAAAACATTCTTTTGTTAAATATAGAGAAATAAGTTCTGCTATATTTGCATCATCATCTACGATTAATATTTTCTGTTTATTAGCCATAACAATCCTCGTTTCTGAGCGACTTGTCGCGAAGAGGCGATGAGAAATCCGCACAGGCGATTTCTCATCTGCCATAAAGGCTATTTGTTTTCGCTCCGAAACAAATAGCTGTGTGAAAAATTGACATATCAATTCGATTTTTCACACAATCCTCGTTTCTTGGTTCTATTTCTTAAATGTAGCTATAGTGACTCCGGCATCGCCTTCGCCATATTCAGCTATATGAAATTCGCTTATATATTTACATTTCTTCAAATGCTGTTGAACTGCATTTCTCAAGGCTCCGGTGCCTTTACCATGTACAATTCGTACACTTGGGAGATGTGACAGATATGCATCATCTAAGTATTTATCAAGTGTAACAATTGCTTCATCAACTGTCATACCAAGTAACTTGATTTCAGTTGATATAGAATACGATTTAGCCATCTTAATCTTTGAAGCACTTGTATGTGTGGTCTTATTACCGATAACAGGTGCATCTTCAAGGATAATCAGGTCTGAAATATTTACCTTTGAACAAAGTATACCCATTTGTACGGTTAAATCACCTTTGGCATTAGGAAGTGTGTGTACAGTTCCCTCGACATTCATACTCAGAACCTTTACGCGGTCACCGATTTTGAAATCTTTTGGTGAATATTTCTTATGAGGTGTACTGCTTTTCTTGATTGCAAGCTTTTCGCTTGTCTTATCAAGTCTTTCTCTTGCCTTTCTTCTGGAATTCTCTAAATCTTTTGTATTACCTGATTTAGATGCTTTATTGATATCTTTGATGGTCTGGTCTGCAAATTCTTTCGCTTCCCTAAGAATTTTAGCTGCTTCTTCGTTAGCATTTCGTAAAATGCTTTCCCGTCTGTCATCAAGATGTTCCTGTTTTTTCTCAAGCTGTTTCTTAAGAGCTTCAATTTCATTCTTATACTGTTCAATTTCTGAACGTTCATTTTCAATAACTAACTTACTGTTCTCTAAATCAGAGATGATATCTTCAAAGGCCACATTTTCTTCATCAATACGCTTCTTGGCATCATCGATTATATAATCAGGCAGTCCTAATTTAGATGAAATTGCAAATGCGTTACTCTTACCGGGAACTCCGATAAGTAAACGGTAAGTTGGCTGTAAAGTTTCAAGACTGAATTCACAGCTTGCATTCTCGACACCCGGAGTAGTGAGTGCAAATACTTTAAGTTCGCTGTAATGCGTGGTAGCCATTGTTCTAACCTTCATATTGTGGAGAAAAGAAAGTACAGAGGTTGCAAGCGCAGCCCCCTCGACCGGATCGGTTCCTGCTCCAAGTTCATCGAAGAGGACAAGCGACTCACTGTCAGCATCATTAAGTATCTGTACAATATTCTTCATATGCGATGAAAATGTACTCAGACTCTGTTCAATACTTTGTTCATCTCCAATATCGGCATATACCTCCTTAAATAGTGATAGACTTGAGCCATCATATGCAGGAATGTGAAGTCCTGCCTGCCCCATAAGAGTAAGCAGTCCGACTGTCTTAAGTGAAACTGTCTTACCACCTGTGTTAGGACCTGTTACAATCAGCAGGTCAAAATCTTTACCAAGATATATATTAATTGGAACAACTTTATCCTTATTTATAAGAGGATGGCGTCCCTCTTTGATATTAATATATCCATCAGTATTAAATACCGGCTCACTGCCTTTTATAGATTTAGAATACAGAGCCTTTGCAAATATCATATCGAGTTTAACAAGCATACGATAATTACATTCTAATTCTGAAATATGTTCAGCACAACTAACTGACAGGTTTGACAGAATAACCTCTATCTCATCATTTTCCTTAAGACTTAATTCCTTAAGTTCATTATTCAATTTAACGACAGCCATAGGCTCGACGAATATTGTAGAACCGGTCTGTGACTGGTCGTGAATAAGTCCCGGCACCTGACTTCTGTATTCCTGCTTAACAGGGATACAATATCGTCCATTTCGCATAGTTATTACATTATCCTGCAAATATGTCCTGGTTGTCTGCGAATTAACCAGATTATTAAGCTGTGTGTGAATCTGCTCATTTGCCTGCTTCATATGTCTTCTTATACTTTTCAGAGCAGGACTTGCATCGTCACTTATCTCTTCTTCGGAAATAATACATCTGTTTATCTCGGTATTAAGAGGGGTAAGTGGCTCTAATGCCTCAAACATATAGTCAATCGAATCCTTTTTAGCAGATTCCTCACGCCTTGAAAATGATTTGGCACGCGAGGTAACTTTCAGTACGCTGCTTATATTTAGAAGTTCGCCAATGCCTAAAGTGCCACCAATCTCTAAGCGTTTAAGAGATTCTAAAATGTTTCTTGTGCCTGAAAATGAAAGATTGCCTGAGCGAAGAACTCTTACTAATGCATCTGATGTCTCAGTCTGCGCAGTTCTTATATCGTCAATGTTATCCATTGGAACAATATTTCTGCACAACTCTAATCCACCCTCACAGGTTGCAAATTCTGAAAGTGTTGCAATTATCTTATCAAATTCAAGCGTTTTTAATGCTTTTTTATTCATCTATCTATAAATAATATCCGTTAAAAATACGAATAAACTCCTTTCTGGGTAATATAAAATCCGGCTGAGTTATGTTTACATTTACATTGGCCTGATATTTATTTACATTCTCTTAGTATATAATTTTACTCCAAAACAGCTAATATATCAATGAAAAGAATATTTATAGCTATGTCATAAATTGTTCATATTATTTTCTTATTATAAAGTATATGACTTATGATGTGATTTGAAAGATTCGGGTGACAGAATAGCCGAATCAAGATAAAAATCAGGATAAATATACTGATAAGACATAGAGGTATCAATGAGCGAGAAAGACTTAAAAAATTTTGAGAAAAATGAAATTGCTGGAAATACTGACAAGGTAAACCGTAAATCCAGCATTAATTATAGAGACAGTATACATAAATCAGGAGATAATAATGCACATATGGGTAATGACAACGAAGGCGAATTTAAGTTTGTAAATGAGAAAGTAGTAAATAATAAGAGACGTACATTGGGAAAATTGTTCCTTTTTCTTGTTATGTGTGGAATTATTATGGGAGCTGTTGCGTGTATGGTGTTCGTGTTTATGAAACCATATCTTAATAAAATGAGTGATGATAAAAAAAGTACAGAAGAAATAAATGATTCAAAGGTGACAGAGAGTAATTCTACGACAGAAGAGACTAGTCCTGTAGAGACCACCAAGACGATAGAAGAAAGACTTAAGAATATGGGTAATTCTGTCGTAACACTTTGTGTAAATGAAGAAGATGAATGGGAAAACGTAGAGCAGAATAATGTCAATTATGGAAGTGGACTTATTACTGTGTTAAATGATAAGATAAGAATACTTACAACATATGATTTCATTAAGGATAACAGGGAAGTAACAGTATACTTAGGAAACAGAGGATATAAAGGAATGGTAGACCATGTGAGTGAGAAATATGGTCTTGCAACGGTAATTATTAATACGTCTGATGTTAAAGATGAAGATAAAGAGACACTTTCGGCAGCAGAGTATAATCCGGATAATGAGATAGAAGCAGGAGAAGAGATTACATTTATGGGAAATCCATATGGAAAAGAAAAATTTATTGTCAAGGGTTCATTGACTTCTGTTGGAAATACATATAATATAGTGGATACGGAACTTGAAATTATGGCAACAGATATTTCTACGACCGGTTTTATGAATGGTTTCGCATTTGACAACTATGGCAATGTTATCGGAATGGTAAATAATGAATTAAATGGCAATAGTATCGGTGAAAATGTTGTCTCTGTTATATCATTTAAAAGAATTGCAATATACGTTAATAAAATTATGTGTAATAAGACAATTACATACCTGGGTATTCATGGCAAACAGGTAACAGATGATGTTATCGAGAATATTGACAAGGATATGCCTTATGGAATATATATATCAAATACTGAAGAAAAATCACCGGCTTATACAGCAGGTGTGATGAATGGTGATATATTAACAGAATTCAATGGTACGAAAGTGTCAGATTTCAAGACATTTACATCAATTCTGCAGAAATGCCAGGTTGGAGATGAGGTTACCATTAAGGTAATGAGAAAAGGCAAAGACGGTTATAAGGAGATAAGATATACAGTTCAAATTGATAGTATATAAGTTGATTTTAGAAAGAGGTAAAATATGAAATATATAGAGACATTAAGAGATGGAGAGTCAGTAAGAGGAATCTATTTATGTAAGCAGAGAAGCTCTGCAATGACTAAGAATGGCAAGCCTTATGATAATGTAATATTACAGGATAAAACAGGCACAATAGATGGAAAAATATGGGACCCACATTCAATGGGAATAAATGAATTTGAAGCGCTAGATTATGTAGACATTAACGCAGATGTAACTACATTTAACGGGGCATTACAGTTGAATATAAAAGGTGCAAGAGTGGCAGATGAGGGAGAATATAAGCCTGCGGATTATCTTCCTTGCAGCACTAAAGATATAGATACAATGTATGCAAATGTAATGGAATATGTTAATTCAGTTAAGAATCAGTACCTTAATGCATTACTTAAAGCATTTTTCGTAGATGATAAGGAATTTATTGAAGAATTCAAAGGTCATTCAGCAGCTAAAACTATTCACCATGGTTTTATCGGAGGCTTGTTAGAACATTCGTTATCTGTAACAAATATGTGTAACTATTTTGCAAAAGCATATCCTGTTTTAAACAGAGATTTACTTATTACAGCAGCATTACTTCATGACATTGGTAAAGTTAAGGAATTATCATCATTTCCAAAGAATGACTATACAGATTATGGACAGTTACTTGGTCATATCGTAATCGGATGTGAAATGGTTAGTGATAAAGTCAGAGAGATTCCGGGATTCCCAGAGAAATTAGCAAGAGAAGTTAAACATTGCATAGTTGCTCATCATGGCGAATTAGAATATGGTTCTCCAAAGAAACCTGCTTTACCTGAGGCATTTGCAATTAATTTAGCTGATAATGCGGATGCGAAGTTAGAAACAATATCTGAGATTTTACTTGGAGGCAGACCACAGGACGGCTCAGAGTGGTATGGCTTCAATAGAGCATTAGATTCAAATATAAGAAAAGCAGATTTGTAAGAAGAATAAATGTGTCGCAGGCATTACATTTAGCTTTTTACATATATTTTTACATAACATATAGTTTTTATATAACATATAGGAAAAATAGTAGAAAGTGAAATTCAGCTTGCGATTCTTACGATATAGAAGCCTTAGGAATGGAGAATATGTGAAGATGTGTAATGAAAATAAAGTGCAGGAGACTTTGACTCCACATATATATAAGAAGAATGAAGAGTATACTGTTGAGATAGAAGATGTTGGAACAGGTGGCGAGGGAATTGCTAAAATTGATGGTTATACATTATTTGTAAAAGATGCAGTAAGAGGCGATGTATGTCGTGTAAGAATTACTAAAGCCCATGATAATTTCGCATTTACTAAATTAATGGAGGTAATCAAACCATCTCCACATCGTGTTACACCTGTCTGTCCAGTTGCCAGAAGATGTGGTGGTTGTAAGATAATGGCAGCAGATTACAGCGAGCAGCTCAGGTTCAAAGAGAATAAAGTAAAGACTAATATAGAGAAAATCGGCAAGGTTACAGATTTCACCATTTATCCTATTATTGGAATGGAGACACCATATCATTATCGTAATAAGGCGCAGTTTCCTATTGGTTTAAATGATAAAGGCGAGTTAGTATCTGGCTTCTATGCCGGAAGAACTCACGTTATCATTGAAAATGAAAAGTGTTACCTTGGTGTCGAAGAAAATGAAGAAATTCTTAGAATTATCAAGGAATTTATGGCAGAGAAAAATATTGCACCATATGACGAAGTGACACTAAAAGGTCTAATTCGTTATGTTATGATTCGAAAAGCTTTTGTAACGGGTGAAATAATGGTGTGCATTATCATTAATGGAAATAAGATTCCTGACCAGGAGGAGTTAGCCGAAAGGTTATCGAAAGTCAAGGGAATGACAAGCATTTCACTAAGTATAAACCTATGTAATACGAATGTAATTATGGGCAAGGTTATGGAGAACATCTATGGACGAAAATATATAGTCGACTATATTAAAGATATCAAATTCAACATTTCGCCAAAGTCATTCTTCCAGGTCAATCCTGTCCAGACAGAAAAGTTATATGAAACAGCATTAGAATATGCCGGACTTACCGGAAATGAAACAGTATGGGACTTATATTGCGGAATCGGAACAATCTCGCTATTCTTAGCACGTTCAGCTAAAAAGGTCTACGGTGTCGAAATTATCTCTGATGCTATTCGTGATGCAAGAAATAATGCAAAAATGAACAACATTACTAATGCAGAATTCTTTGTCGGCAAAGCTGAAGAGGTGCTTCCTGAATATTATGCAAAACATGGTGGCTATGCAGATGTTATCGTAGTAGACCCACCAAGAAAAGGCTGCGACACAGCATTGCTTGATACGGTCATAAAGATGCAGCCTGAGAAGATGGTGTATGTAAGTTGTGACAGCGCAACGCTTGCAAGAGATATAAGATATATGACAGAACATGGGTATGAACTTAAGAAAGTACAGCCGGTGGATATGTTTCCACACACGGAACATGTGGAGACAGTGTGCTTGCTTAGCCAAAAAGGCTAGGTTTTATCTGGGTTTCTGGCATCTGTTATCGAAGACTGTAACTGTGTTTATATATCGTTTGCGGAAACATTTTGTATAAGGGGGTAAAATTTTGCCCATAAATTAATTGTTGTGCGCCAAGATAGTATCAAAATCAAATACTGTGCGCCCGCCGGGTGTTAAAAGAAGAATAATTACCGTGAATAAAATAATCATAAGGAGAGTGGATAGCAAATGAAAAAATTATTTGAAATAGATTTGCATGATTATGAGGAGAAAGATAAAGTATTTTGTCGTCCATCAGCAAGAGGTATCATTTTTAATAATGGTAAAATAGCACTTGTGTATAGCAAAAAAGAGAAATATTACAAATTTCCTGGCGGTGGGATTCATAATGATGAGGATAAGAGACAGGCTCTTTGCAGGGAAGTTAGAGAAGAAGTTGGGCTTGTAGTAATCCCGGAATCAATACAGGAATTTGGAAGTGTACTTCGTAGGCAGGCAAGTAATTACACACCAGGAACTATTTTTGAACAGGAAAATTTTTATTATTTCTGTGATGCTGAAGAAAAGGTTGTTAATCAAAATCTTGATGACTACGAAAAAGAAGCAGAGTTTATTCTTAAGTTAGTAGATATCAATGAGGCTATAGAAGTAAATTCGAAATATGAAAGTGATGATTTCTTTAATGAAATTATGATAAAAAGAGAAAAAAGAGTACTTGAATTAATTAAAGAGAGATTGGATGACATGGTTAAAGAATGTAATTAATGATTGGTGGTGAAATATATGGACAAAGATCCGTTTAAAGAATATATAAAACAATCAGAACCAGATAAGCGTGATAAGGGTTATGCTTGGCATACGGCCATTGGACTTCAGGCGGTTGATGGATTAAAACCATCTAAGTATTTGATTGATACAGCAATTAAAAATATTGAAGGTGCTATTTCAATTGATGAAGCCCAGGAACTTCTTAATAGTTATTATAAAGAAAATCCCAAGGCGGCAGACGAAGATCGAACAGAGGAAGCAGATAAAGTAGCGGTTAGAATTGCAAAACTTCTTTCTGAAAAAGCCTTCAGTTTTACACCAAATGAATATATTTCTATTCATAAAAAACTTTTTACTGGTATTTACAATCATGCAGGAAAAATAAGAGATTATAATATTACGAAAAAAGAGTGGGTACTTGATGGAGCCACAGTCCTTTATGGCAGTGCATCTGAGCTTCGCGCTACTTTAGATTATGATTTTTCAGAAGAAAAACAGTTCAGCTATAAAGATTTAACTATGGATGAAATAATTCATCATTTTGCAGTATTCGTATCAAGATTATGGCAGATTCATATATTTGGTGAAGGTAACACGAGAACCACAGCTGTCTTTTTTATTAAGTATCTCCGGACTCTTGGATTTGATGTTACAAATGATATTTTTGCAGAGAATGCCTGGTATTTTAGAAATGCTTTAGTGAGAGCAAATTACAATGATTTGAAGAATGGCGTTCACGAGACAACGGAATATCTTGAGCTATTTTTAAGAAATCTTTTGTTAGATGAGAAAAATGAACTTCATAATAGAAGTATGCATATAAGTGGACAGTTTGTTCAAAGTGCCAATTCAGAAGCTTCAAAGAGCCAAAATGGCACTTTGAAATTAACTCCAGAGGAATTAGGAATTGTAAAGTTGTTGTTAGTTGAGCCAAAAGCAACACAAAAAAGAATTTCAGAGGCAACTGGAATATCAGAGAGAACAGTGAAACGTAGAACTGTTGCAATGCAGGAAAAAGGTCTTATTTGCCGTGAAAATGGCAAACGAAACGGAAGATGGAAGGTGCTAATTGAACTATAAAAGTTGTGCGCCCGCCGGGTGTTAAAAATTTGAGGTTTTTACGCGCGGGGATAAAAAATTAAAAAGATACATAGTTGTGCGCGAATGTTAATGTGAGGTAAAGTTTCAATGCATGTGGAGACGGTAGTTAAATTATCCCTCAAAAAAGATACACCTAAGATTGAGGTAATGATGGAGCCTGACGGGAAAAGTAATTATACACCAGAGGAAAAGGCTACATATCAGAAGATTAAAGAGTATGTAAAGAACAAGTATGGTGTGAATGTGCATACAAGGTATATTTCCGAAGTAAAGCGGATGTGTGGCCTGGATATGGGCGAGAACTATAATAAGTCCAAGAAAGAAAATCCAGAAGTGAAGCATTGTCCGCAGGAGAAGGTGGAGTATATAAAGGATGCGTTGAGGTATTATTGTTTGATTTAAGTTAATATGTGATATAATATAAGTATAATTTGTAGAAGGAGGAATATGATGTCTTATTTTAAAGAAACAGTTGCATATATAAATGGAAATAAAAAATTAAGAGAACCACAAAGAGAAGCATATATTGCTGCATATGAATATTTTAGAGAGAATGAAAAAGGAGAGGCTTTGATTGTATTGCCCACAGGAACAGGAAAAAGTGGTTTGATTTCTGTTTTACCTTTTGGAATAAGTAATGGGAGAGTTCTAATAATTACTCCAGGATTAATCACAAAACAAAGTGTAATAAAAACGTTAAATCCTTTAGAAGATAATTTTTGGATAAATTATGATATTATTTTTGACCCAGCAGACATGCCAGTGGTTGTGGAGTATGATGCAGATGTATTGGATGAAAGTTTGGAAAAAAGTAATTTTGTAGTAGCTAATATTCATAAATTATATAAAGATAGTGACAAATCGTTATTGAATCGAGTATCAAAAGATTTTTTTGATATGATAATTATTGATGAAGCACACCATTCAGCAGCAAGTTCTTGGAAAGCTGTGTTAGAATATTTTTCAGAGGCAAAAAAGATTCATTTAACTGGAACACCATATAGAGGAGATGATGAGCCTGTTCCTGGAGAGAGTATACATACTACTTCATTAGCTACTGCTATGAGATTGAAATTAGTTAAATGGCTTAGAAAATCAACTGTAAATAGCAAAGAAATGTATTTTTGTATGCCGAATGATAATCATAAGTATACAAAAGAAGAAGTATTAGAACTTAAAGATGCCGAGTGGATTCAACGTTCAGTTGCTTTATCAAAAGAATGTTCAGAATTGGTAATTGATGAAAGTATAAATAAATTAAATGAATTAAAGAAATTGTCACCTAATGTACCACACAAAATCTTAGCTGTTGCGTGTAGTATTACTCATGCAGAAGATGTAGCTAAATGGTATATTGATAAAGGAATGTCAGTTGTAATTGTACATAGTGAGTTGGAAAAAGAAGAATTAGAAAAAAACTTGTTGAAAATTGAAAACCATGAATGTAATGTCGTGGTGTCTGTGAATATGTTGATGGAAGGATATGACCATAAATATTTATCGGTATTAGCTATATTTAGACCATATAAAAGTAAGAATGCTTTTGCACAAATTGTAGGAAGAGTTTTGAGGACTATTCCAGAAAATGAAATAACAGATTATGCTATTGATAATAACGCATATGTAATATACCACCAAGAAACAGGTTTGGATGTGATGTGGCAGTCTTTTCAGAATGAAGTTGAAAAGTCAAAAGTTCAACCTGTAAAAGAGTATTATTTTACAGACAGGGAGTATCGGGATAGAGATAACGATTATGCAAATATTTCTGTCGGACAATCATATTCTACAGAAGCAGATTCATATTTACCAGAAATTGATTTTAATGAAAAATTTGAAGCCGCCAAAAGAGAAATAGAGGAACGAATTAACGAAAAAATCAAAAATTTAGGTTTGGTTGATGGAATTAGTGCAGAAGATATAGAACTTTTTAAAGAGGCTTTAAGAAATAAAGAAATAAAAAATGAAAAGGACAAGATAGATAGATTACTTGTTGAGAAGAGACCTGAAACGGCAAGAACAGAGATTAGAACATTTTTGTATAATACTGCAAATGAAGCAGCACAAGATATATTAACAAGAAAGGGAATTGATCCTAAGGCTCATTCATTGTATAAAGAATTTAAGAAAATGGTATATATAAAGCCAGATACAAACAATGATGCCATTCTCGTTATATATATTAATACTAGATTAAAAAATAAGTTCGGTGCTGTTAAACAAAGAACTCCAGAGCAGCTGTTACAATCCAAAAAGTATATTGAAGTTCTAGTTAAAGAGTTGGAAAAAATGATATAGAGGAAAGAAGGATACTTATGAATTATCAAAAAGTAATTGATTATAAACTGCAGATGTTGATAGACTTGATGCTTACTGATGGAGTGAGTCCTTCTGATTTATCAAATAATATATTTGAGAAGGATTATGTTAGTATTACTTTTTATAAAAAGAGCCAATATGTGATAGGAAAATTGGATTTTTATGAAAATGAAAATATTTTACAAAATATACAAATGATATATACATATACAAATGATAAAAAATTAATTAGAATTGAAGAAATACATAATGAGGTTAGGCATTTACTTTGGGATAGGGAAAAGAGGGAAGATGAGTTGATAGAAGAATTATTATATTTTATGAAGTGTAGCTATACATATGAACAAATTGAGAAATTTATAATGTCATTACCTCAAAATTTAAGGATGAGAATATTAGAGTGTATTTCGACGTTAAGTGCATAAAGAGGAGGAGTAAACTATGTCAAAAAAAATACTATTTGCAAAATCAAAAATTGAAGGAGAAAAAGAGCGAAACATATATTGTAATGATTTTGATAAAGAGGATTATGATTCTAAATACAAAGGGCATTTAACTTGTATTAATAATTGTAAAGCTAAAATAAAATTTACACAAAGAAAAAATAATATTAAATTCTTTAGTACATGGAATAAGGAAGGAAAACTGCATAATCTAGATTGCCCATATTATGTAGAATATAAAGGAACTAAGGGAGGAGAAAAATTAAATGCATATTTTAAAAGTATAGAATTAGATGATGAAACTATTTTTAAAAGAATAAAGAGAAAATACAGTGAGTTACATAAAAATTATAGTGGAACAGAATATCCAATTCCAGATAAGGGGAGTATGGATATTGAAAATACAGGAGAAAGTATAACTGATGTAGGAATAAATTCTATTTCAGGAGAAGAAAGTAATAGTGGTTCTTATATAAGGCATAAGGATGCAAATTATGTTACAATAGATGATTTGAAAAGTATAATTTCTGTTTATGGTAAGATAGATAATGTTTGGATAGACGAAAATAAAGATGGTACGAAATTTGCATATATAAATTATGAAACAGAAAATACATCTGTAAATATTTTGTTTTCTGAAGCATTCTATTCTAATGAATATTCTAATGGAATAGAGGAATTTGAAAGATTTATTAATAAGGTAAAAGAATTAGTGGATAAATCAATTAAGCCGGTAGAAGCAATAGCTTATGGTGAGATAACTAAAAAAAAGCGGAGAAAAAGTGGAGTAAATGTTTCTGTGATAAATCCTAAAAGAATTTTGATAAACAATATGTCATATAATGAAATTTTATATAAAGACATAGAATTAAGTATGTAATAATAATATGGAGGTGTCCAGCATAAGGACACCCCCATTGCTTTACAACAAATCCTGTCCAAAATTCCTCCACTGAAACTGCCTATCCCCATCATATTCCCGATTACAGATAAGCAGTTCAGTATCCTTTTTCAGATGAACTTTCTGAAAATAAAACCCCTTATTCAGAAAATACAGCCCCAATTTCATTTTCATAATCTTTTCTTTTTCAGTGGTAGATTTTGAAGTATCAGATTTAGGGGCAGAGCTGTGGCAGTAGTAAAGGAAGGGGTATTCAGCTTGATGGAGCAGTTTGGCAACTTTGTCATGAAACGTGTCATAGCGGTAGCCTTTGACCGAGCATTCTTTTTCCGAACCGATATAAGGTACATCTAACAAAACTAACTTTGAAGCATCATTTATCAGATATGTAAGGCAGTCATTTTGGGTTATTATTGCATTCTGCAATTTTAAACAAGCTGGCAAAAATCTTGATAATCTTTCAATGATACGGTCAGACCGTTCTATCATAGCTTTATCAATACATTGCTGTAGAAACATATAGTAGGCAATTTCAGCATTACAATCCATCCTTTTATAATTTTTCCTTTTTTCTACATAGGTATTTGTAGCTGCTTTAAAAATACGCAGTTTTTCATAATTCCATATCGTTTGTTTTTAACAACATTAGGATTATCACCAAAAGTATTCGAACTAGAGATAGAAAAAGGCTATAAAACCCAAAGTTTCATTGCGGATTACAAAAAACTGATAGCATATCTTGAAATAAAATACGACCCAACACATAAGTTTGCTCTTTTGCAGATGGTAAAATAGCAGGTGATATGGTAAAATTAAACTAGGTATATATAATGACAGAATGGAAGGTGTTAAAATTGGCAAAGGGAAAAAAGAATACATCAAATGATAAACAAAATGGAATAGATTTTGGAAAGATACAAAATTTTCTTGGAAGTGCAATATCGGATATATCGGGGTACATAAAATTTTCGGATACAAAAGTATCAATAATTATGGCGGCAATGGGCGTAATTATCGCAGGGATAATTAATTGCAGGAATATAATATATACGACATACAAACTGATGCCGAATTGTAGTTTGTTGCAGTTATTATTTGCAGTTATTTTAGTGACTTTTTTGACCGCAACAGTGTTAGTTTATTTTTGGGGATTACAAACAATTAAGTCACATACTTGTGAGATTGAGTTCAAATCGTTGTGGTTTATTAAAGAAAAAAGAGAACTATATTCATTTGAAAATTATAGAGATGCAGTTGAAAAAATGACTGATAAAGATATTGTAGATACGATGGCAGCAGAATTGTATAAGCTGAATGATATAAATAAACAAAAAATGAAAACAATGAAAAAGACTATAAAAGCATTTTCGGTAATGCTTATAGCATTATTATCGTTAGTATTATTTTGTACATTAATGAATATTTGACGGAGGAATATATGAGTAGACTAGATATAGATAAAGTTTATGAAAAAACGAAGGAACATTATGATCAAGCGAAAGAATCAGTAGTGCTTATTCATAAGGCAATATATGAAAGAGCAGAAGCAATATCAGATACTATTCCAGGATATAAAGCCGATTATTTGGAGTTTGGTTCATATGATAAAGATAATTTTGCGGTACTTTTTGTTGATATGCGAAACTCAACTAAACGAGCAGCACAACTAGGTGCAGAGAAGACATTTTTATCAATGCATGCTTATATTCCGGCATTACTTCAAGTAGTAGATTGTTATCAAGGTAAGGTGGTAGATATAATGGGAGATGGAATCATGGTTTTCTTTGGTGGTAAGTCATCTTCTATGGCAAAGAGTATAGCAGTTCAAAATGCGGGATTATGTGGCAAAGATATGCTTCAAGTTAGAGAGAAAGTAATTAATCCAATTTTGAAGGCTGACAATATAGAGTGGGAGATTGATTTTGGGGTTGGAATTGCGTATGGTGATGTTGTTGTAACGAAAATAGGTATTCAGAATTTTTATGATGTTAAGGCCTTTGGGAATTGTGTAAATAAAGCGTCAAAATATTCAAACGAATGTAATAAGGTAAAAGTGTCAAAACAAATAAAAGATTTGTGGCCATCTAGTGAACACGGAAAAATTGGATTTAAAGTGTCCGGGGATGGAGAAGGGTATTATCTAACTTAGGAGATTTTTGTATGGTAAATAATGTGAAAATTAGTTCAGCAGAGATAGAATTGTTAAATAATGCGGTTAGTAGAATCATTACTGGGGATGTTCAAGAAAAAGAATTTGATGCTGTGATACCGTTACAGGATGATTTAGCAGATGCTAATAAAATTTATAAAGAAAGTATCAATGCTATTTGTTGATATGCGTGAGACAACAAGAATGTCAGAACAGTACAATCCGGAACAATTAGTGAAAATATATAGAAGCTATGTTAGGGTAGTTATTCAAGCAGTAAGATATTCCGATGGTGTAGTGCGAGATTTTATGGGAGATGGACTTTTAGTTGCGTTTGTTGACGGTGAAGAATATAAATCAGGAGAAAAGGCTGTCAGAGCTGCTAGATATATAGCAACGGCAATTGATAAAATATTAAATCCCGTTTTAGATAGTCAAGTAGCAGGTTTTCGGATTTCTTGTGAAATAGGAATTTGTACGGGTTCTGTAATGATGACGAAAGTAGGTATGAAGGGAAGAGAAAGCAAAGAGGATATTGAAAATGAGTTCGGAGTTGCATGGATCGGTGATTGTACAAATTATGCCAGTAAATTCAGTGGGATGGTTTCACATGGTACAATTTTTATTGATAAAAATACTTTGGACGAATTAGAAAATGATAAAGAAAAGTGGACTTACATTGAAAAAATAAAGAATGGAAATTTACTTAAAGGATATATAGCAGAAAAATACTATTTAGAAACAGAGCAAGAAATGGAGGCATTTGTAGCTGATGATAGTAGAATAGAGGATAATTCAGAACAGGAAATACTTAATGGAATTAAAGATATTTGCGATAAGTATATAAGAGAAATTAGTCAAAAATCAGAAAGCATTGGACATAGGGAAGAAACACTAAAAAGGAATGAAACAAAAAACAGGTTATTTTATACTGAATTAAAAAATAAAGAAGATGAATTATTGGAAAGGGAAAACGATTTAAAAAAAGGTGTTTATTCTTTTTACAGAAATTCTTTGTCGCAGGTAAAGAGATTGGGAAAAGTGAATATGAAATGAAGATAGATATTAGCTTTGCAATGGTTAGCATATATCAATCCTTGCAATTATATTCGGAGGCCTATGATTATTTAGTAGAGCAGGCAAGAGGATATGCTCGGTTAAATGCATCTACAGTGAAAGAAATTGTAGAAAAAACAGGGTATCATACAACATTAAAAAATGTAATAGAAGATAGGTTGTATAAAGGTGATATACAAGAACAATACAGAGAGGGTTTTATTGAAAGTAAAAAAGCATTGATAGATATGGGGTATTAAATAAGGATAGAAAAGGGTAAAAAATATAATGAGACAATATGAAGTGACCTCACTATTGTAGATTCATGGATTTATCTGTAAAATATTATTAGCACAAATAATATTAGGTAACAGGGATTACCGCATACAATAGGAGGTCACATATGAATATTATAGTTTATGTTGGGCTGGATGTCCATAAGGAACAGTACACAATTTGTTGTTACACTTACGAAAAGGATAAAGTTGAGTATAAGCAGACATTGCCTTCGGATTACAGATTGATTTTGAAATACTTAGATCAGGTAAGAACAAAGTACGAAGGTGACGTAACATTCGTTTGTGGGTACGAAGCAGGCTGCCTTGGATATTCCTTATACCATCAGTTAAAAGAACATGCTGTAGATTGTAGGATATTGGCGCCGAGTACAATGGCAGTAACAAACACACATCATGTAAAAACAGATAAAAGAGATGCTGCAAACATAGCAAGATGTCTTGCATTTCGTACCTACAGTGAAGTATATGTTCCTGATAGCGAAGATAATGATGTTAAGGAATATATCAGAATGCGTGATGACCAAAAGTTATATCTCAAAAAGGTAAAACAACAGATTCTTGCGTTTGTTTTGAGACAGGGAAAACGCTTTGAAGGTGGAAAAACCTATTGGACAATCGCACATCTAAAGTGGTTAAAAAGTTTGGAATTGTCAGCGTTGCAAAGAGAAACCTTAGATGAGTATCTTTTGACTTATGAATATCTGACAGAAAAGATTAAGCGATTTGATGAAAGAATTGAAGAACTTGCATCAGCAGAAAGATATGAAGAAAAGGTAAGACATATGAGTTGCCTGCTTGGAATTAAGACGCATACTGCGCTTTCAATGGTTGTAGAAGTGGGTGATTTCGAAAGATTTGAAAAAGCTCCAAAATTTGCTGCATTTCTTGGGCTTGTACCAAGCGAAGACTCCAGTGATAAGAAAATTAATCGTTACAGTATAACGAAAGCATGAAACAGTCATTTGAGAAGACTATTGGTGGAAGCTGCCCAAAGTTATACAAGGGGAGCTGTGGGTCATAAATCTGTGGCATTAAAGCAGAGACAATATGGTAATCCGCCGGAAATTATTGCATATGCAGATATAAGGCGAATGAAAGGCTAAGACGCAGGTTTTATAAGATGACCTTGAATAAAGGTGTAAATCGAAATGTGGCAGCAACTGCTATAGCAAGAGAATTAGCATGCTTCATATGGGGCATGATGACAATACGTGTAAGTTAGTAGAATATTCATTTGCTTCAGTCAAGGATGCTACGCATCGCCTTTGGCGACGGGTCCTTGACAGAAACATCAGAATATTCTTATAAGTAATCAAGCAGAAGAAACTGACTTTGTCAGATTTCATCTGCAAAATAAAACTAATTAATACTGGATACAGAGGAAGGGTCTTAGAGCATTCTTAGGTTCGAATTATTTGCGACTCACCTCTGGTGACATTATATTTATATATTTTGATTCACGCTAGGAGACGGCAAGATTCACGGCGGACCATTGACCTGTGGGTAACCAATCCACGTATAACAGAGTGGCCAAGGCCGGGGACTGTTAGATCTGAGGCTCTGCCTCTGTACCCAGTGTTAAAATTTAATGAAAGGAAAAGTTTGTGGTGATTTCTTGAAATTTACTCTTGACAAGAGGTCACTTCATAACAGGTGATTTGAGTGTATAATCTAACCAAATGTGCATTGTGTGGAAATAGAGCAGACTTAGAATTGAGTCATACTGTACCTAAGATGGCAGTAAGAACATTAAAGAAAACGGCGATAGGGAATATTCGAAGTACAGAAAACCCGAATAAAAACATACAAGATAGTGAGAAATTGTACATGCTGTGTGGAGAGTGTGAGGATTTATTTAGTGAAAAAGAGACTTGGTTTGCAAATAGAATATTTCATCCGTATTTAAAAAAGGAGAAAACTATTTTTGAGTATGATGAAAATTTGGCGTATTTTATAACTTCTGTTAATTGGAGAAGCTTATATTTAGATATTTTAGATTTTGTTGAACATTCAATAGTTGGTATTGATGCTTTGGAATGTTTGGTTGAATCTGAAAAAATAATGAGTGAGTTTTTACAAGGAAAACGTAGTGATTTAGGAAATATAGAAAATCATATATTCTTTTTTGATGATATAAAGGAGTTGTCTGTTGGGGCAAGTAATTTTGCAGATTTAAGACCACACGCAACATTTCATAGAGGGATAGGAAGTTATACATTTTGTTATGAAAATGAAAAGACATATGGAACATTGACGAATATGTTGGGAATAATACTAATTACACTATATCATAAAGGGAATAAGGAATTATGGAATAATACAGAAATCGTGAATGGCATAGGATGTATTGAGGCAAGAAATCAGCAGATACAGAGTGTTTTTGGTAATGAATTAATACATATTATGGAAACGACAAAAAAGGCATCTGAAGCTATGAGTGCTGCACAACAAAAGAAAGTCGAAGATAGAATAAAATCAGTTGGGGAAGATGTGAAAAATTATTCTATTTTCCAGGATTGGGAAAACGATGAGAAATTGAAAAACAAAATTTCAGAAAAGTGATAACAAGGTGGGGTAAACGCTATCCCCCCTAAGTGAGGTATAGACCTTTTCGCAAAAGATTACAGCGTCGCTATGTAGTATAAAAAGTAACTATCCCCACATGTGGAGACAGTCTGCCTTCTGTCGAGAAAAGCCCAATAAATCAAAGGTTTCTGCGATTTTAGCATAAAAAGAGATGTGTGTTTCTGTTTCCGCAGAATGATGATATAAGTGGAGGTTTACTCCAGGGGATAGGCTTTTGAGAACAGGAGATATACATTTTGACGAAAGGATACTTCTTCGCAAAAACGGTTTTGTTAAAGGAGCGTAAGATGGAGGAAATTAAACAGCTCGCAACCCAATTTCGAAGAGCGATTGATTTGGCTTTGGAAGCGGGGGAGTTTGATAACGACAGCATATATCGCAGATTTCCACGTGCTTGCTGCGGAGATACGAGTGATTTGTTAGCTCAGTATTTATTGGATAAAGGTATCAAAACAGATTATGTCTGTGGAACATATTGGGGTAAAATGGATGGAAACGGACAATCTCATGCGTGGCTGTTGGTAGACAAACATATTATTATAGATATCACAGGTGACCAATTTAGTGGCAAGTCTACTTTTCTTAATTATGACAAATCAGTCTATGTAGGTGAAGAAGATGATTTCCATAGACTCTTTGAGGTTGAAGACAGAGATGTTCATGAGCATCGTGGGTTGAGTGCTTTGGGTGGTTTTTGTGGACCGAGGCTGTGGGAGATTAAGGAAAGAAAATGTATGTGTGTTTTCGTGCCTTTTGAATGAAACATTTGAATATTGAAGTAGTGGGGTAGTTTGAAACTCTGCTGAATAATAGGCTTTTGCTAAATGGTATCGCTTTTGCGAAAATGTATGATACTTCCCGGCAGAAGCCTTTTTATATAAAGATAACTTGACTTCTAAATCTTACTGATGTAATATTTATACAAGTGCAGCAGATTCCAATGCGAAATTTTTTTGCTTTGAAATCTTACGCATGTAATAAAAGAGAAGGAGGAATATGAAAAAGAGAATAGAATTTAAAAAAGGAAATTTTTTTATTCTCAAATCTTACGAATGTAATATTTAAGAACAGAGACGTAGATTGAAAATAGAATATGACCATATCAGCAAAGAAAAATGAATGGAGGTCAACATGAAGAAAGGAAAAACTAGAAACAAGAGGAAGAAAACAAGAAGCAGGCTCCTATGGATTGCGATTGCTGTTATAGGAATAGTTGCGGTAATTTCTGCAGTATGCGTGGCAGGAATGTTGGTAACAAAGAAAAATACATGGAGGACACCGGAAGAACTTCTGGTGGAGTACATGGATCATATTCCAAAACAGGAGTATGAAGAAATGTATGCGATGCTACATATTGAAGCATCAGGAAATATCAGTCAGGAGGATTTCATAAAACGAAACTCGGCTATTTATGAAGGTATTGAAGTCCAGAATATGGACGCCCGGATCATTGCATATGACGAAGAGCAAATGATGGTAACATACCAGACTTCTTTTGATACAGTTGCAGGAACTATCAGTTTCGAGAATGAAGCACTCTTCCTAAAGGGCGAAGACGGATATAAGTTGGTTTGGGATGATTCCATGATTTTTCCTAATCTGACTTCTGCAGATAAAGTAAGAGTTTCAACTACACAGGCAGAACGAGGAGAAATTCTGGATAGGAACGGACGTGTTCTTGCAGGAAAAGGTACAGCATCTTCTGTTGGAATCGTTCCGGGAAAGTTGGAAAACAGAGAGGAAGCTATCGCAAAAATTGCAGAACTATTGGAAATCACACCGGAAGCGATAGAAAAGAAACTGTCTGCAAAATGGGTGAAGGATGACTCTTTTGTGCCGATTAAGACGATTCCGAAGGTTGAAGAAATCGAGTTGATGAAGATTGAACCAGACGAAGAGGTATTAAAAGAATTAGAAAGACATGAAACATTGCTTGAGATTCCCGGAGTGATGATATCTGATGTTGAAGTGCGAGAATACCCATTAGGAAAAGCAGCTGCACATTTGGTTGGATATGTTCAAAGCGTTACTGCAGAAGATTTGGAGGAACATGCGGGAGAAGGGTACACAGCCAATAACGTAATCGGAAGAAGCGGAATGGAGGGCTTGTTCGAGAGTGAACTGAAAGGCCAGAACGGTTGCAGTATTTATATCGAAAACTCTGAAGGAAGTGAGAAGGAGGAACTTGCTTATATCCTGGTACAGCATGGGCAGGACATCCAGCTTACAATAGATGCCGATTTGCAAGTTTCCATGTACGAGCAGTTTAAAGAAGATAAAAGTTGCTCGGTAGCCATGAATCCTTATACCGGAGAAGTATTGGCTTTGGTCAGTACACCTTCCTATGACAATAACGATTTTATTATGGGATTGTCCAGTGAGCAGTGGACTGCACTTAACGAGGATGAGAATAAGCCAATGTATAATCGGTTCCGGCAAGTGTGGTGTCCGGGGTCTACATTTAAGCCCATTACTGCTGCGGTCGGCTTGGAATCAGGAGCAATTGATCCAATGGAAGATTACGGGAACGTAGGCTTAAGCTGGCAAAAAGATGCATCGTGGGGTTCATATCATGTAACAACACTCCATGCATATGAACCAGTCATTTTAGAGAATGCCCTGATATATTCCGACAATATTTATTTTGCAAAGGCGGCATTAAAGATTGGTTCAGAAGAGATGGAGAGTTCTTTGACTGGACTTGGATTTAATGAGCAACTGCCATTTGAGATTAAGATGGTAGAGTCGCAGTATTCTAATTCAGAGGGAATTGAAACAGAAATACAGTTAGCCGATAGTGGTTACGGTCAAGGGCAGGTTTTAGTGAATCCATTACATATGGCATGTATTTATTCTGCTTTCTGTAATGAGGGAAATGTAATAAAGCCTTATTTGGTATATCAGAATGAAGCGGAAGCTGAGTATTGGATTCCGGGTGCCTTTTCTAACGAGACAGCAAGTCGTGTATTGGAAGGAATAAAGAAGGTTGTGAATGATTCTAATGGAACTGGATATGCAGCCCATCGAGATGACATTCTTTTAGCAGGAAAAACAGGTACGGCAGAAATCAAGACATCGAAGGATGATACTTCGGGTACAGAATTAGGATGGTTTGCAATTTTTACAACAGAAGATGCGGTAGAACATCCAATATTGATTATCAGCATGGTAGAAGATGTGAAAGGAAGAGGAGGAAGCGGATATGTTGTTAAAAAAGACAGCCTGGTTCTGGAAGAGTGGTTTAGCAGTCATTAGTTTTATACTGATGCTTAGTATTTCGGGGTGTAGCGATACATCTCCGGAAAAAGATACAGTTTCGGAAACAGTAATTGATGTTCAGGCTGTTCCAGATGAATCTCAAGAGGATGCAGAAGAAATTATAAACATCTGCATAGATCTTTATGACAAGGCAGCAGAGGAAAATAAGTTGGCTGATTTGGAAACGATTCGAGGTATTGTAGTTCGTCTTGGAGAAAACGGATATCCTGCTGTTGACAGCAGAAATCAAGTTAACATGACTGAGGCAGAGCAGGTACTGGAATTTTGTGAAAAGGTGGATGCACAGGAAGAAGCAGAAATTACGATTCTTGAAGTCGGCTATTTGGGCGAATTTGTAAAATATGATTTGCATACAAAAGACGGAAATGTAGATGTGGTCAGAAGCTATTATGGATACGAAAATGGAGATATACAGAAAGAAGTTACTGGGAGGTATCAGGCGGAGTATTGGAATTATACAGAAGAAGGTTACCTGATGTTTTCCGGTGTCTGGTTTTCAGAAGAACTATACATTCTTACAATGAGTGGAGCAGAGGAGCATACCGCATTACGAGTACAGCCATTGGATGAAACATATAGGGAACTGAGCCGGAAATATCTCAGCCCTATCAGCTTTGAACAAAATAATATGTTCATTGTGGATTGGAGTGAAGACGATTTTGGAGATTTGGATTTTTATGATATGTATGACATTCTTTATCCAAAAGTGAATGGTCAGGATGTTCCTTATGTCGCGGATGACAATTTGTCAGTCGGTGCAGTTTATCGGATTCCCAAAGAGGAATTTGAAAGTGTTATTATGAAATATTTCAATATTGATAGTGAAACACTGCAATCCAAAACAGTCTATGATTCGGAGGATTCCACCTATGAATACAAGCCGAGGGGTTTTGAAGAAGTAGAGTACCCGGAATACCCATATTCAGAAGTAATCGGGTATACGGAGAACAGTGATGGAACAATTACACTTACTGCTAATGTGGTATTTCCATATTCGGGAAATTCCAAAGTATATGCTCACGAGGTTGTGATTCGTCCTTTGGAGGATGGCAGAGTACAATATGTATCCAATCGGATCATACTTTCCGAGGATAATAGTGAGGAAACATGGCACACACCCCGTTTGACAGCAGAGGAATGGGAAGAACTGTATGGAGGCGAATGATGGAAGATGTAAATTGGCTGTTGAAGAAATGGGGATTTCCGATTTTGATGTTGCTAATTGCGGTAATAGCAGGAGTGCTTTGTTGTGGAAAGCAGCACACGGAAGAACAGAAGGCGGCAGAAGAAGTGTGGGAGCCTCCGGTGGAAATCAAAGACAGTGAAACGATAACGGAAGAAGAAAGTGATACGGAAACTTCTATAGATTCAGCATATTGGCTTATTCCGCAAGCCAGTGATTGTCTTATTTCTGATGAGGAAAAGCAGCATCTACAAAGTACAGTTTTGTCGGCAGCAGAATCGGTTAAAGAAATCTATAAAAATGTGATAATTAAAGATGCTGCGAATTATTCCTCCGGTGTTAGTGAATTTACAAGCGAACAACGGAAAACGGTTGTGGAGCAGTTAGGAGTGGCCGGTTTGGTAAGTGTTGAAGAAGATACTAATATGCAGAACCCTGAAAAGATAGAAATGTTTTACTCAGATTATCTGAATGGGAAGGATTCAATGGTTACCATATTCGAAGTGCAGCGGGATGGACTGATTGGAGCATTTACTTTTATCTATCGGAAAGGTGAGTTACAGACCTATTACATAGGAATCCGGTGGAAAGAAGGCGGTATACCGGAGATACAGGGAACTTCGGTAAGTAATGTGACAGAAATTAAACTTACAGAAAAAGGGTATTTTATCTACGCATTTGAATATGTGATTGCACATGCAAGTTTGAGACAGTATTGGAGAATAGAGCCGCTTCCGGAAGACTGCCGGAAATTGACGCAAGAATACATATCAGGACTAAGCTATGTGAATTATAATGTGCTTGTCACAAACTGGGACAGAAGTAATGTAGAGGATATTCTTATGCCTTGTATGTATGAAGATATCTATCGGATTTATACTGGAGAAAATTTGAAAACAGAAAATTGGAAAATTCCAGCAGAAGAATATGAGAGGATAATGACTACCTATTTTCCGGTATCTGTAGAACAGTTGAGAGAACATTGTGGATATGATAAAGACAGCAACAGCTATGAATATGAGATGATTTATGCCAGCCCGTATCCACCTTTTGGAGAAGTAGTAGATTATACGGAAAATGCGGATGGAACGCTCACACTTATCGTAGATGGGGTATGGCCGGATTATAATTCTGACCTCGCTTTTCGGAATACAGTTGTAGTTCAGCCGTTTGAAGACGGAACTTTCAGGTATCTTTCTAATTCTATAGAGCAAATAGAATTGGAATTGCCGCCAATAGCAAAATCACAGCAAAGGTGATTTCGAAGGAAAGGATAATTTTATGGTATTAAAGAAAATGAATATTTTACTGATTACGGCATTTCTGATCGGGTGTTGTGTGTGTGCCTGTGGGAAGGAAGATAGTATTACAAGTGGAACTCTTGAGAAAGATACAGAAGAGGTATCTTCCACGGAGGAAACAAAAAGTGCGGAGAAAGAGGCAGCAGAACAGTGGGAAAAGGGCTACGATCTTCCCGTGGACGAACAGGAAGCGGTGGAAGCTGAAAATGACTGTATAGAAATGATGGAACTCATTTCTGACATTTATGGAGATGCAGATAAAGGAGCGGCTTCTAATGTTGTTTTGGAAGATGAAACAATTTTTAAAATGCAGAAGAAAATAATGGAAACAGGATGCCCGGTTGCTACATCGGTTTTGTATTCTAATATGGGAAATTATGAAAATGTAGATAATTTTCTCAGTGAATGCATGGATGGGAAAAGCGACGCTGTAGTAATTTACGAGATATGTGATGATGGTGGCGTAGGAAGAATGAAATTTATTTTCGATGGAACAGATATGTACATCGTAAGTACAAGAGGCGTTTGGAATGATAATAATACACCAGGAACATCATACATTTCTTACACCAGAATCAAAGAGTGGAAATATACGGGTAAAGGGTGGTTTTGTTATGAACTATGTGTACCAGAGTATCCGGAAGTAACGGAGATGGTGGATGGGAGCTGTCTGATCAGAGTAAAGCCAATGACAGAGGAACAGCGTGAAATGTCTGAAAAATGCGTGCGTGATCTGGGGTATCAGGGAAATAACCTCTTATGTTCTAATTGGGATACAGAGCATATGGAAGAACTGGATTATAATGGGATGTATGAATATCTGTATGCAATGAAATATCAGGAAAAGTTTAATTCTGAGAATTACCCAAATGGAATACCAAAAGAGGAATTTGAAAATTTAATTATGGAGTATCTTCCGGTGACGGCAGAGCAGATACGGGAATATGCAGTATTTGATGAGGAAAACCAGACTTACGCTTGGGTGCGTCTTGGTTGCCTTAATTATGCACCAACCTTCTTTGGAACTTCTCTGCCGGAGGTTATCGACATCAAAGAAAATGAGGATGGGACAATCACATTAACAGTTGAGGCGGTTTGCGACATGGTTATTTGTGATGATGCAGTTATCACTCATGAACTTACGGTAAAGTTTGCAGAGGATGGCAGCTTTCAGTATTTGGGGAATGAAATCCTAAATGACGGAATTATGCAGATACCCGATTACCAATACCGAATTAAAAAATGATTTGATAATAGTTGTGTTTTGTGGTAATCTTACAGATGTAAGAAAAGAAAGGAGGACACATGAAGAAATTAAAATTAGTTGGAATATTGGCAGCAGTTGTATTAATAGGCGGTGTGATTTCAATTCCGCTTATAAATAACCACACTGCTTATAAAGTGGAAAAGAAATTATGTGAAACACCACTGCCAGAGAAAACGGAATTGATAGAGTCAATATCACGGGCAGGGAAGCTGACAGGTAGCGGAAATGGAATGCAGTATTTCGGAGCAATTTTAATTCGAAGTGATTTGTCTTTGGAAGAATTGGATGCTTACTATTCAGGGTACAGAAGTAATGAGTGGGAATATCTTGTAGATATCCAAGAAGGACAAGAGATTGAAGTGGTCGATCATAGTACATTGCAATTTGCGGAGCAGATAGAGAGTAAAGGATATTACATTGTGTATTCGTGGGGAGATGGGAATTCTTTGCTGAAAGAGATAGATATTCGTGGACACTAAAAAGGAGCAAGATGAATTATGAAATATATTTCCAAAATCAGTAAAATCAGTAGCTTCATATTTTACATATTTCTATTGTGCCAATTATGGCATTTATGCCAATATGGAAGGATGGTGTAAAAATGATTATAAAGTCTATTATGACCGATGAAGATAGAAAAGCATTAGAGTATATGCTTTCGTTAGAATATGCTATGCCATATCAATTACTTAAGACAAAAAATAATAGAAGGAAAATTATTTATATAATGACACCAGTATTATTTTTGTTATCAATCGGCTGCTATTTTGTAAAGAGTTATCCGATGTTTTATGTGGGAATGGGGATTTCTATTATTGCATTGATTTGGATTATTTGGTTTCAATCTAAGGGGAAAAAATTTGAAAATAATGTCCATGAATTTGTATGGAATAAATCAAGATATAACAAAGTGGAAATTGATGTTCAGGGAATAAAATTAGAAGATAAAAAGATCTGTGAACTTAAAGAAATAGATAGAGTCTTTTTGCACAAAGGGTTTTTCTTTCTCATAACGAATGAAAAGAAGTTACTTGTACTAAAAACAGTAGGTGTAGAGACAGAAGAACTTATTAAGATTATTAAAGAAGCTGATATCTTATTTGAAAAAAGAGAAGAACCATTTAATATTTATGAATATTGCAAAAAGTAGTAATTAAAAAAAGAAAAAACGAGTAAAAGTTAATTCTACAGTTAACCTTTACTCGTTTTTGTTATTTCTGTGATACCCAGATATTCATGTCTGACAAGATAGACATGGTTATTTCAGTTGCGTTGCCTCCGGTAGCATCGCTGTCTGCACTAATGTTGGTGGCAAAAAAGTATGTATTATCTGCAGTTTCGATATAGCCGATGAACCATCCATTAATATCCTGACCATTTACACGTCCGGTTCCGGTCTTTCCGTAGAGTGTTCCGGTATCGGAAGATGAAAGGCGGATGGAGTCTTTTACTGCATTGATGTTTTCAGATGAAAAATCAAAGCTATTATTATACAGTTTTGTTAAAAGTTCAACCTGTTCTATTGGGGAAATTTCCAAAGAAGATTCCATCCAATAATTGGATAAATTGCCACTCATATTTTCGTTACCATATCCGATTTTTTGAACATAGCTGTAAACGTCAGAGGCTCCAAGCTGTTCATCTACTGTTTGAAAATACCAATTCACAGAGGAGTTCATTGCAGACTGTAAGGTCTGATCTGCGTTCCATGCTTCAAATGGATAGGTTTCTCCGTTCCATGCAATGAACGAATTTTCCGGTGTAATGACGCCTTCTTCCAATCCGAACAAAGCATCGTATATCTTGTAGGTGGAGTTTGGGGCAACCCGTAAGGTGGCATGCTCCATGTCATGTATACTCCATGCATCGTTTTCCAAATCGTATAAAACAAAGCTGCCTTCGTATTCTCCGAAGTATGTGGAGAGGTCTACATAGGAAATATTCTCAGAAGAGGAATCCCATTGGTAGTGGCTTCCATCTGCTGCGTATGTAGAAATAAAAGGTGCGAATCCAAGGAGAAGGACAGCAGTCAACATGAATGCAGTCATACCTTTTACTCTTTTTATAAATGTCGGCTTCTCATAAGATGCAATGTTGATAATTCTCCGTTTCATCTGCTTCATGTTTCCACCAAGACCGGCAGCAAACGGAAATGGAGTAAGTGAAATCTTTTCCGCAAAATTGATCAGTGTATTACCATAATCTGCATAATCATCCTCCTCAAGCATCTTTAAAACAGAGGTGTCACAGGCGACCTCTCTGTCATTACGCATTTCTTTCAGAGCATACCAGACAAGAGGATTGAACCAATATATTACTCCGGCAAAGTTCATTAGATAGTTGGCAATAGCATCTTTGTGCTTATAGTGCTGTAGCTCATGTAACAGCATGTATCGCATGTCCGATTCGTTATAATCTGAGATGAGATGAATCGGCAGATAAATACAAGGTTTCAAAAGCCCCACAATAATCGGAGATTTCAAAAATGCAGTACTGTAAACATGGATATTTCTGTTAATTCCAATTTCTTTCATACATCGATGATATAGTTTTCGGACTTCCGGGTTCTGAAGGGGAAGTGCAGATTTTTTCAAGTTCTGTAAGCGGATAGAGGATTTGATTACCAATATAATCATTGCAAGGATGCCTACAAGCCATATTCCAAATAGTATGTATCCGATGCTGGATGGAGTCTCACTATTTACCGAAAGGGCAAAGTCATTCATCCAGTCTGCATTTCCGGCTGGATTGATCCCAACAGCTTCTCCTATGGCGGTTCTGGTGCCAGAAGTAGGAGAACTTTTCAGGCTACTGAGCCACGAGAGGATTTGCGGAAACCCAATTAAACGGAACGGTATAAAAGGAACTACCAACAATCCAAGTAGCAGGAACCACAGATTATACTGCATCCGGCTGGATAGGTTGTTTTTGAATATCCGCTTGGCTATCAAAAGAATTCCGATGATACCGCTGATAAATACATTGCATATTAAAAAGTGTATCATAAAATTAGCCACGTTAGTTTCCTCCTTTTTTTGACCTCTTTGA
>OLGY01000184.1_pt1 | contig 54009 bp, 53 predicted proteins | sample 1605951 | NCBI WGS metagenome assembly OLGY01 (sample SAMN03283280) | human gut metagenome | biome: human-associated habitat; material: feces | host: Homo sapiens | place: Peru | collected 2012
CGCAGGATATTTCACAGGAAGAAAACGAAGATAATCTGGTGTATTCCGCGCAATATACAAGGGTTATGGATTATATAGACAGCGCGATGTTTGCTTTTGACGCGGACAAGGACACATTAATTATAAATTGCAGAACGGATGAAGATTACACATCCTCAAGAAAGCTGATGAGCCTTAGCCTTGACGATATGCAGCTTCAAGAGGTTGTGGACGGGACGGATGCGGGAGAATACAGTTCGTTTGTTAAATCGGGTGATTACTACTATGCAGCGAGAGATGGAGCATCGGGAGTTGAGATTGTAAAACTCGACGACAATTTTGCAGAGGTTGACAGTATAACCACAGAAATATCAAGCACATACAGTATGCCTTGGACGAATCCTTTGGCGGCAGACAGCGAGGGAAGATTGTATATCATGAGCAGCTCCGAGATACAGGTGTTTGACAGTGAATTTAATGAGCTGTGCAGTATTGAAATATCAGGTAATATTTACGGCGGTATTGCCGTGTGTGGAGATAAGGCATACACGATTGTCGTGGATGGTCTGACGAGCATATTGTCGGAGATTGATGTAAAGACTCAGAGCTTGGTCAGGGTAAACGGCTCACTTCCGGGAAATTATAGGGCATTTTGCGGAACGGACGGCAAGATATACATAGCAGGTATGGGTACAATATATGAATATGATATAGCTGCAGACAGCCTCAGTACCATGCTTAGTCTTATAGAGTATGGGGTGGATGGTTATTCGGTAACGGATATGTATGTTGGTAGGAATGATTCCATTGTGCTGATAATTGATGAGAGCTATGTGACTCCGGGAGATTATGCGCTGGGAATTGAGGTGTTGAGCAAGGTGCCTGCGGATTCGCTGCCTCCAAGACAGAAGATTACCGTAGCGGCATACGCGTCAGACAGTTATTATATGGAAGAATATATTCAGTTCATAAGGTTTATGAGAGCCAATCCCGAATACACCATCGTATTTGAAAATTATAATGATGATTACACGGATTCCATATCATTTGATGAGTTTAACAAGATGCTTATATCAGGTATTGATGCGGACATTTTTTTGTTTTCAGACTATGACACGGACATGATAAAGAATATGGCTGATAAGGGTATATTGTATGATTTGGACAATTTCATCAGCACGGATGCGGAGCTTAAAAATGCCTTGATACCTAATGTGCACGAAAAGCTGAAATACAATGACGGATTATACGGAATATCGGCTTACTGTTCGGTAAGTACGCTTACGGGGAGGAAGAACGTTGTAGGTGACAGGGCAGAGTGGAATGTGCAAAAGATTACTGAAATGCTGGAAAATGACGAAGACCTGACCTTGTTTGCGAGCGGGGATGCAGCCGATACATTGAGTACTCTCATTTATAGCGGAGTGTGCATGGATGAGGATTTCATAAGAAATGAGGGATTTGATTCGGAACGCTTTATAGAATTGCTTGAACTGTGCAGATTGTGTGGTATCAGAAATAAAAATGCAGACAGAATTGTGGTGGATGCGAAAGCGATTGTTGATGGACGGGCGATGGTTGTCAATGATTACAATACGTTCGGAGTTGTAAGAGATTATTATGCTCTGTATGGTGATGAAGAATTTGTCCGTATAGGTTATCCCGACGAAGCAGGAGGCAGATCGGTGATGAAATGGTGGAATATGCTGTGCATCAGCAATTCATCAGAGAATAAGGATGCCGCGTGGGAGCTTGTAAGGTCATTTCTCTCATCGGATTATTATGAAAATGTACATAATTCACAGCCAAATATGTACCCGGTGGTTCAGAGGGAGTGCGAGAAGCGAATCAGTGATGAGCTTGAAAATCAGAATACGCAGACGGTCACGATATTTAGTGTTGATGATAATTTAAATGTTATTGACGAGAGGTATATAGATGCGCCTATGATAGACAGCGAGCAGGCGGGAATAATCATGGATGAGATAAACACGGCATCACTCTGTGCGTATGATATTGACCGGACGATAGCGGACATAATATTTGAAGAAGCGGCTTATTATTTTGAAGGTCAAAAGACAGCCGGGGAAGTGGGGAAGATTATACAGGACAGGGTGCAGTTATATCTTGACGAGCAGGATTAGTGAGTAATAAACTTAAAATATTATTATTAACTTTACGGATGACAGAGCATGAAAAAACGTGTGAATACCATTTTTGTAATTATAAGCTGTGGGACGAAACGGCGTTCTGCATTAAATCGGGTGATTTTGAGAGAGCGGAGAAAAAATATGAGAAATTAAGCGAAATGCCTGACGGGCAGGAGGAGCTTACCCGAAGGCGGTTTGCAAGCGTGTACGAGGGCATCTGTGCAAATATGCGTATGTTATTGCAAAGCACAAGAACGATGGAAAAAGAGCCTAGACATATAAAAACCGGCTGAAAAGAAATGAGGTTTACGATGAAACACAGGATTAACAAAGGAATAAAAATGTGCGCGGGCATATTTGCCGCACTGCTTCTTGCGGGCTGCAGCACCAGAGAGCAGGATAAGCAGCCAAATGCGAAACAGGATGTGACTGCTGAGACGGAGGGCGAGGCGCTTGTATATAAGCCGACATTCATTGAGCGCGTGTGTGAGCTGGACGCGGAGGATATTATACCGACGAGAGCGTTTTATTATATGTTTGTCAATGACAGGGCGGTGTACGGAATCGGAAAGCATTATGACAGCATCAAAAAGACAATGAATAGTTATCTCATCACATGGAAATTTGATGCTGAGGATTACACGCAGAGCGAGCTTGGAATTTACGAAAGCTTTTATGAGACGGGAAGTGGATTTGCGGGATATGCCAATAAGGAGCTCATGCTCTACGATGAGAAATTTCAGCCGATACGGCAGGTCGGGCTTGCTAAAGCTGAGAGGGCAGTGTCGGATAAGAATGAGATGTTCTCGGTTGATGCGGTAAATGTTGATGCGGCGGGGAATATATGTATAAAGAGCGGAAAAGAGCTTGTCTATACGGATGGGGACGGAGCGGTTCTCAGGGTTATGGATATGCCTGCCAATTCCGCAGAGGGCTTGCGTTCCAATAATGACTATATACTTGCGGCACCGTCGGGCGGATGGTATCTGGTATATAACAACAATGCTGACAAGTTCGAGATATGCAGCGTCGATATGGAAAACGGCACACTCGGAGAAAAGCTTGAAAATGTGCCGGACATCTATTTTTCGCAGATGCGAAAAGCGGGCTTGACGGAGGACGGATCACTCTACATTGTCACGGAGAATTATATTTATGTGTATGATTCCGACAATACAGCCTATAGGGCGGTTTTCTGTATGCAGGATTACGGAATAGGAAGCTCTATGGATTCAGGCAAATCCGCATTCGGAGCATCGGAATCGGGGGATTTCTATGCGGTATCGGTGAACAGCATAGATGCGTCCGATGTGTATGATTCCGACAGCCTGACAGAAGCGCAGTATGGACAGGCTGTGGTTGAGGCTGCAATCATAAAAGGCATGCAGGCATCGGAGGTGAGCGAAAGAAAGGAAATCGTGCTCTCTGCTTTTACGGCACCGTCATGGATATACGCCGAGCCGATAAATAAATTCAACAGATACAACACGGAATACTATCTGACGGTTAAATCCTACTATAACTACGATACTGAGGAGTATGGCACGACGCTCACGAAGTTTTACAATGACCTTATAACGGGAAACGGTGCCGATTTATTCTGGTTCAGCAGTGATGACGATATAAATATAGACAACCTTGCAGAGAAGGGGATTTTAGCGGATTTGTACACATACATGGGTGGCGATAGCGACATTCACAGGGAGGATTTCATGCCGAGCGTGATGTCTGCCTTGGACAGTGGCGGAAAGCTCTATGTCATAGCACCGGAATTTGGTTTGTCATCGATTGTCGGGAAAGCGGAATATCTTGAGGAAAATGAGGAGTGGAGCTTTAGTGCGATGTATAAGCTGCTGGAGAGTCACAGCGGTGCACAGCTTTTTTTGAGCGGAAAAAATGATCAGATATTGGACAGGTTTTTAAGATATTCCATGGATTTATTTTATGACAAGGACACGGGAGAATGCAGCTTTGATTCGGATGAATTTACGGATATGTTAAAGGTTGTGCAGGCGCTTCCCGATACATACATATCGACCGATGAGGATGAGAAGAATGCCAAGCTTCAAAATGAAGAGGTTCTGCTTGGGGAATACAGCGTGGACATAGTGGAAATCATGCGGATTGCCGCGGACTTTAAGAATATTGATAAGTCGTACTTAGGGTATCCGTCAAAATCATATTCGGAAGCTACGATGGTGTTTCAGTACAACATGGCGGTGAACAACATGAGTGAAAATAAGGATGCCGCGTGGGAGTTCATGAAATATTATCTTGAGAATTTTGAACCGTCAAAATTCTCCGTGTTCGAGGATAAGTTTGAGGCAAAGCTCGATGCCGCTTTACATGAGTATGATGACGACCATGTGGCGAACAGTCTGTACAGCAGAAATCTAACCGAGGAGGAGGCGGACACAATCCGCAGGCTTGCACACACGGCTTCGGGCTGCAGGCAGTACGACATGGCAATCTACAATATAGTTTATGAGGAGACAATGAGCTTTATCGCAGGGCAGAGGAGTGCCGAGGAGGCAGCGTCCATAATTCAGAACAGAGCCAAGCTCTATCTTGATGAACAGGATTAACCGATGGCAGAAATGGCGATGATGCAATGTTTATAATTTTTTAATTGCAAATATCGGACATATCATATATAATGATATAGATTTCAGCCGGTTCACACAATATAATCCGGTCAAGGAGGAAAGAAATGGTATTATTACAGGCAACAGGCGGAGCATCGTCAATTCTTTTATTAGTTGGATATATTGTATTTTTTGTTGTACTTATGTACTTTATAGCAATCCGTCCACAGAAGAAGCAGCAGAAGCAGCTCAATGAGACACTTGCATCTATGGAGGTCGGAGACAGCGTTCTCACGACAAGCGGTTTCTATGGTGTTGTTCTTGACATCACAGATGATGTTGTTATTGTAGAGTTCGGTAATAACAAGAACTGCCGTATCCCGATGCAGAAGACAGCTATCGTTCAGGTTGAGAAGCCGGAGAAGTAATCTTGGTCGTGACAACGGACAAATATAAGCTTACAAGGTGTACACCCTTTGCACTGAAGGTGCGGAGGGTGTATTTTTTGTGTAACAGGAAACTTCGTTCCTATTACACAAAAACGCCCCGCGGGGATGCGCACCGCGGCGTACAATGCAGATGTCGCAAGCGACAGCCGCAAGCGCAAGAATGTGCCTTGGCACATTCTTTGTTCTGTAATTAGAATTCAGGTGTCAAAACATGCTCTATGAATTTAATCGTGTATAGCATGTTATGAAACCTGAATCTGAATAATGTAAAAAACAGATTGAAATTTTAAAAATTAAAAGCACTGCATATTAATTGATGTATTTTAATCAAATATATGTTATAATCGTAACTTGAAATTAAAAAAAAGTTGATGTACCATAATTAGAAAAGTAAAAAAAGACAGCCGGACACATAAGCACGGCAGTGATTTGGAGGTATGTTATGGAATTTAATGTTACACTTATTCCGGGAGACGGAATCGGACCTGAGATTGTGCGCGAGGCAAGAAAGGTTCTCGACCGGGTGGCAGAGAAGTACAGCCACAGATTTACATATAAGGAAGTGCTTATGGGTGGCTGTTCGATAGATGCTTACGGGGTTCCTCTTACTGAGGAGGCACTTGCGACGGCGAAGGCTTCGGACGCGGTTCTTCTAGGAGCAGTAGGAGGAAGGGTCGGAGTTGACAGCTGGTATGAGCTTCCTCCTGACAAGAGACCTGAGGCAGGACTTTTAGCAATCAGAAAGGGACTTGAGCTTTTCGCAAACTTAAGACCTGCTTATCTGTACAGCGAGCTTAAGGGCGCCTGTCCGCTCAAGGAGGAGGTTGCTGACAAGGGCTTTGACATGATTATTGTAAGAGAGCTCACGGGTGGTCTTTACTTCGGAGAGAGAAGCACCAAGGAAGTGAACGGTGTCGTTACAGCGGTCGATACGCTCAAGTATGATGAGAATGAGATAAGAAGAATTGCAATCAAGGCATTTGAGATTGCCATGAAGAGAAACAAGCATATTATAAGCGTTGACAAGGCAAATGTTCTCGACACATCAAGACTTTGGAGAAAGATTGTCGCAGAGGTAGCCGAGGATTATCCGGAGGTAACTGTTGAGGATATGCTTGTCGACAACTGTGCGATGCAGCTTGTCAAGGATCCGGCACAGTTTGACGTGGTTCTTACGGAGAATATGTTCGGAGATATACTCTCGGATGAGGCGAGCATGATAACAGGCTCCATCGGAATGCTCTCATCGGCAAGCCTCGGAGCAGGCAGGCTCGGTCTCTATGAGCCTAGCCACGGTGCCGCACCTGACATCGCAGGTCAGGACAAGGCAAATCCTATTGCAACGATTCTCTCGGCAGCCATGATGCTCCGCTATTCGTTCGACCTTGACAAGGAGGCAGATGCGGTTGAGGCGGCTGTTAAGAGAGTAATCGCAGATGGCTATAGAACGGTTGATATAATGGCAGAAGGCATGAAGCAGGTCAGCACTACGCAGATGGGCGACCTTATAGCAGAGAGAGTATAACGCCCAATGTGCACAGTATAGTATTTTAGGGCTATATTTTAAAATTTACTGGATTAAAGTCTGAAAGCATGCTATGATATAATAAATCCATCAATAGATATAGTGCATGGCTGCTTGCAGACAAAGCACTATATCTATTAGATGGATAAACAGACATGAGCAAAACAGGGCGATAGCCCGATTTGCGAATGGCGGTTGTGATTTCGAGAGTTCGCAGAACGGAGAAATCACATTTATTATATATGATACAACATATATAATGTAATTGCAATGTATGAATTATGTATGGATATGGAGGCTTAACAATGAGAAGTGACGCAGTTTTTAAGGGAACTCAGCAGGCACCGCACCGTTCCCTCTTTAACGCACTCGGACTTACCGAGGAGGAGATGAACAGACCGTTAATCGGTATCGTGAGTTCCTACAATGAGATTGTTCCGGGACATATGAATATTGATAAATTGGTCGAGGCCGTAAAGCTCGGTGTTGCAATGGCTGGCGGTACACCTAGAGTGTTCCCGGCTATCGCGGTATGCGATGGTATTGCGATGGGACACACGGGAATGAAGTACTCGCTTGTGACAAGAGATTTGATTGCCGATTCGACAGAGTGTATGGCACTTGCACATCAGTTTGACGGACTTGTGATGATTCCTAACTGTGACAAGAATGTGCCGGGACTTCTCATGGCTGCAGCCAGAGTCAATATACCTACAATTTTTGTCAGCGGCGGACCGATGCTTGCAGGTAAGGTAGCAGGCTGCAAGACCAGCCTTTCAAGTATGTTCGAGGCTGTCGGAGCTTATGCTGCAGGTAAGATTACCGAGGAGCAGCTTAAGGAGTACGAGGCAAAGACCTGTCCTACATGCGGTTCATGTTCAGGTATGTACACAGCCAACTCCATGAACTGCCTTACAGAGGCACTTGGAATGGGACTTCGCGGCAACGGAACGATTCCTGCCGTATATTCGGAGAGAATTAAGCTTGCAAAGCATGCGGGCATGCAGATAATGGAACTTGTAAAGAAGGACATCAAGCCGAGGGATATCATGACGGAGAAGGCATTCATGAATGCACTCACCGTAGATATGGCACTCGGATGTTCGACGAACAGTATGCTTCACCTTCCTGCAATTGCAAGAGAAGCAGGCGTGGAGCTTAATGTGGATATTGCCAACGAAATAAGTGCAAGGACACCTAACCTCTGCCATCTCGCTCCGGCAGGACATACATATATCGAGGAGCTCAACGAGGCAGGTGGTGTATATGCCGTCATGAACGAGCTCAACAAGAAGAAGCTTTTGAACACGGATGTAATGACTGTCACCGGAAAGACAATGGCGGAGAACATTGCAGGCTGTGAGAATATGAATACAGATGTTATAAGACCTATTGATAATCCTTACAGCGCAACAGGCGGTATTGCGGTTCTCAAGGGAAATCTTGCACCTGATTCCTGTGTTGTAAAGCGTTCGGCAGTTGTTCCTGAGATGATGGTTCATGAAGGACCTGCAAGAGTATTTGACTGTGAGGAGGATGCCATTGCAGCTATCAAGGGCGGAAAGATTGTTGCCGGAGATGTCGTCGTAATAAGATACGAGGGGCCTAAGGGAGGACCGGGCATGCGTGAGATGCTCAATCCTACCTCTGCAATCGCAGGAATGGGACTTGGCTCAAGCGTGGCACTCATCACGGACGGACGTTTCTCGGGAGCTTCAAGAGGAGCATCAATCGGACATGTGTGTCCTGAGGCTGCGGTCGGCGGACCTATTGCTCTTGTCGAAGAGGGAGATTTGATTAAGATTAACATTCCGGAGAATAAGCTTGAACTCGCGGTATCCGATGAGGAGCTCGCGGAAAGAAAGGCTAAATGGCAGCCTAGAGAGCCTAGGGTTACAACGGGCTACCTTGCAAGATACGCTAAGATGGTGTCAGATTCATGCAAGGGTGCAGTACTTGAGAAATAATATTAGGGAGGATTCACAGATGCAGTTAAACGGTTCACAGATATTGATTGAGTGTTTGAAAGAGCAGGGTGTAGACACTGTATTCGGTTATCCGGGTGGTGCCATCCTCAATGTATATGATGAATTATATAAGAATTCAGATAAGATTACACATATTCTTACATCACATGAGCAGGGAGCTTCGCATGCTGCAGACGGATATGCGAGGGCTACGGGAAAGGTCGGCGTGTGTTTTGCAACCTCAGGTCCGGGAGCTACCAATCTTGTGACGGGTATTGCGACGGCGTATATGGATTCGGTGCCTATTGTAGCAGTTACCTGTAATGTAGGAGTTTCGCTTCTTGGAAAGGATTCCTTTCAGGAGATAGATATAACAGGTGTCACGATGCCTATAACCAAGCACAACTATATTGTTAAAGATGTAAATAAGCTTGCGGATGTTGTAAGAAGTGCATTTAAGATAGCTGCATCGGGCAGACCGGGACCTGTACTCATTGATATCACCAAGGACGCTACAGCAGCCATGGCAGAGTATGAGTATAAGAAGCCGGAGCCTGTTGAGCGTGTAACAGATACGATTAAGACAGAGGATATTGATAAGGTTGTTGAGATGATTTCTCAGGCAAAGAAACCTTTTGTATTCGTAGGCGGTGGCGCGGTTATATCAGGTGCGGATAAAGAACTTGCGGAGTTCGTTAAGAAGCTCCATGCACCTGTTACGGATTCACTTATGGGAAAGGGAGCATTCAACGGCACAGACCCGCTCTATATGGGAATGCTCGGAATGCACGGAACAAAGGCTGCCAATTTCGGTGTGTCGGAGTGTGATCTTCTCGTGGTTGTCGGCGCAAGATTTTCAGACCGTGTAACCGGAAATGCCAAGAAGTTCGCGACAAACGCAAAGATTGTGCAGTTCGACGTTGACCCGGCGGAGATTAATAAGAATATCAGGGTTGAAGCAAGCGTCATAGGAGACATTAAGGAGATATTAAAGCGTGTCAACGAAAAGCTCACACAGCAGAAGCATGATGAGTGGGTAGAGCATGTTGAGGAGCTTGCAAAGAAGTATCCGCTTACATATCATACAGATAAGCTGACAGGTCCTTATATCATGGAGAAGATATATGAGGTTACAAAGGGCGATGCAATCATCACGACAGAGGTTGGCCAGCATCAGATGTGGGCTGCACAGTTCTACAAGTACAAGGAGCCAAGACAGCTTCTCACCTCCGGAGGTCTCGGAACCATGGGGTACGGTCTTGGGGCAAGCATCGGAGCTAAGTGGGGACGCAGGGATAAGACGGTCATCAATATTGCAGGTGACGGCTGCTTCCGTATGAACATGAATGAGATTGCCACAGCCACAAGATATAATATCCCGATTATCGAGGTTGTTGTAAATAACCACGTTCTCGGTATGGTTCGTCAGTGGCAGACACTTTTCTATGGACAGAGATATTCAGCTACGGTTCTTGATGACCAGGTTGATTTTGTCAAGCTTGCGGAGGCAATGGGAGCAAAAGCATATAAGGTTACTACCTGCGAGGAGTTCGAGGCGGCAATCAAGGATGCCATTGCACTCAACATTCCATGCCTGCTCGACTGCCACATCGAGAAGGATGACAAGGTATTCCCTATGGTTGCACCGGGAGCCGCGATATCAGAGGCGTTTGGTGAGGAAAAGTTTTTAGATTGTTAAATAGAACTCTGGAGGTATAAAAGTTGAATAAGGTCTATATGCTTAATCAGAAAATAGACAGAGCTTACAATGCCGCCGGAAAAGCAATGCAGGATGTATTCAGTGTATTTGGAAGGCTGGGAATGAAAATCATTCCCGGCTTTTCTAAGGATGCGGGCAAGCTTTTTAAGGCACTCGATATTCCGTTCATGGCATGCTATGTGTTTTTCAAGGCGGGAAAAGGTGACTTCGTGATATATTCATATCCCGAGAATCATATAAAGATTAAGCTTCTTGGTAAGTTGAAGAAGGTTAAGGGTTTCAAGCTTGTGTGCTTTGTAAATGACCTTAATTCCATCAGATACGGAAACTTTGAGGATGAGAGCGTAAAAGCGGGAATCCGCGATGAGTTGTATTATGTGGGCTGTGCGGACATCGTGATGCCGCCGAACAACAACAGTGAGAAGCTTTTGCGGGAGTATGGTGTCACGAGCAGGATGATACCTGTCGGAGCGTGGGATTATCTGCTTTCTGATAATCAGACGGCACTGTATGTGAAGCATACTGACGGAAAGTGGAAGCTTGCGTTTGCGGGAAATCTCGACAAATCGACTTTTCTCTTTGAACTCGGAAAGGTTAAGGGGGACGATTTAAGCTTCGAGCTCTGGGGCAGCATAACGAAGGATATCAATGAGCTTCCGTGCAACTGCGTTTACCACGGAGCTGTGGCACCTGAGGAGCTTCCAAGAAGTCTTGCGGGCTGTCATTTTGGTCTCGTGTGGGACGGAATAAGCGTCAACACCTGTGACGGAGGGCTCGGCGTCTATTTAAGGTACAACAACTCCCATAAATGCGGTCTATACCTTGCATCGGGCATTCCCGTATTCGTGTGGAAACAGTCGGGACTTGCACATTTTGTGGCGGAGCACGGTTGCGGCTATGCAATCGAGTCGCTTGATGAGATTGACGGAATACTTAACGGTATGTCGGACAGCGAGTATGAGAAGTTGATTGAGAATACGGAAAAAACTGCGCAAATACTGAGAAGGGGCGGATTGCTTGAGAGTGCCTACAGGAAGATGTTTTAGCGGTCAGATACAGTGAATGAAGGACTTTGCCGGAAACGGCAGGGTTCTTTTTTTGTGTAATAGGAGATTTGAAAAATACAGCAATAAAATATTTATTTTTATGTTGACATATAATATTATACGACGTATAGTATTGAAAAAGAAATAATATTATAAAATTCCGGAGACAGATGGTCAAAAAGTTGTTCGTGCCCGCACGATAAGGCTTTAACCGGTTTTGAAAGGAGGGCAGCCATGGCTTTTCAGGTAAGCGCAGCACTTTTGGATGCCTGTGTGCTGTCGGTGCTGGAACAGTCCGACGTGTACGGCTACGAGCTGACGCAGAGGATAAAGGAGCTTATGAAGATATCGGAGTCCACACTGTACCCGGTACTCAGGCGATTGCAGAAGGACGAGTCGGTTACGGTGTATGATATGCCGTACAACGGAAGGAACAGAAGATACTATTCGATAACCGGGGCAGGGCGTGAGAGGCTTGCGGCATACAGGCTCGAATGGGAGGAGTATAAGAATATTATAGACAGCATTATGGGAGGGAATAAGGATGACAAGAGATGAGTATCTTCAGATTTTGAGGGATAATCTGACGACTATGACGGATGATGAGAAGGATGATGTTATAAGATATTATCTGGAATATTTCAGTGATTCGGGCGATGAACGGGCGGCTATGGAGGAGCTTGGTGCGCCTGAGAAGCTTGCGGCGAGATTGTGCAGCGGGAACGGAGCACAGAATAGTGAGAACTACAGTGCAGGGAATTATACAAGTACACAGAATACGGCAAAGGCATATGGCGTTTATAATGATGGCAGCACAGGAGCCTATGATTATTCATGGGAAGAAGGAAACACCAAAAAGAAAAAATCACCCGGAAAAATAATCGCGCTCGCATGCACGGCTCCGATATGGGTTCCCTTGGCATTTGCGGGGCTGGCAATACTTTTCAGCCTGCTGCTGGTCGTTGTGGCTGTTGTATTTGCGGTGTTTGTCGTGTTCGCGGCGTGTGTGATAGCCGGAATTGCAAGCGTGGCAGCGGGATTTTTTGCTTTTGGCAAGTCACTTGCGGATGGGCTGCTTGTGCTCGGCGGCGGTCTGTTTATGCTTGGAGCCGGAATACTCGCATTTTTCCTTGGAACATACATTGTAAAGGGAATTGTGAGTGCTTTTAAGATGTTTTTTAATAAAAATTAAAAGCTTGCTTATGTATTTTATGGGATATCTGAAAAAGGAGTGAGGATACAATGAAAAAAAAGGTGTTATTGCTGACCGCGGTTGTATGCATATTTCTGGGCGGAGCGCTGTTTTCCATAGGAAAGGTGATGGGAGGAAGAGGAATAGTCTTTGATTTTACGGGAAAGGGCATAATCTCGGACGCGCAATTTAAGGAATTATCATTTAACGATATGGACTATGATGCGTTTAAGAGTGTCACGGTAGATGCAGCCAACTGTAAAATCTACATATACAGCTCGGACAACGGCAAATACGGTGTGGATTTAAAGCTGTACAACTATGACGATGACAATATACAGTTCGGGGTAGAAGGCGATGAGCTCATAATAAAAAATTCCATGAATGGCGCGAGGCTTAGCTTTATCTACAATCTGTTCAATGATGATGAGCAGTACATAAAATTATATATCCCTGACGGCGGGTGCGAGTTCATAGACGTGTCGACCGCCAATGAAAATATTGTCATCGAGGATATCTCTGCCACGGGAAAGGTGAGCGCAGGTACGACGAATGCCAGGATAACATTTTCAAATGTGAGCGGGGAGACGCTCAGTGCAGTGACTACGAACAGCAATGTCGTAGTGGAAGGAGTTACGGCTGAAGAACTTACAGTAACTACAAGCAACGGAACGGCACAGCTCTCAAGCGTGCAGGCAGACCGGTTAAATGTCAAAACAAGCAACGGCGAGGTCGAACTTGAGGGGGTGAGCGGTGCTGAAGCTCTTCTTAAGACCACCAATGCCGAGATAGCTTTAAGGGAAGTGTATTTTGACGGCGCGCTCGAGGCGCATACCTCGAACGGCAGCATAAAGGCATCGCTCTATGGCGAGGACAGCGATTACTACTATGAGCTAAAAACCAGCAACGGCAGCATTAAGCTTGGCAGCGATGTACACGGAACGAAGTATACCGGGGGAAAGGGTCAGTCAAAGCTTAAGCTGAACACATCAAACGCGGATATCACGGTGAAGTTTGATGCTTCTAAATAAAAAGAATGTGATAGTAATGTACGAAAATACGGCAGTTTTAAGTGCTTTTTGGGCTGCTGTATGGCGTTATAAGAATTAGGAGTTGTAAATCATGCAGAAAATACTGATTGTGGAAGATGATACCAATATTAATAATCTGCTCTGTGAGGCATTGACGAAGGAGGGATATTACTGTGAGCAGGCCTTTTCGGGCACGGAGGCGAGACTTCTTTTAAATATGAAGGAATATGGCTATGCGCTGGTGCTGCTTGACCTGATGCTGCCGGGTATCCCAGGGGAGACGGTTTTGGGGGAGATACGAAGCAATGGAAAGCTCCCGGTAATTGTGCTGACCGCGAAGGACAGCCTCGATGACAAGGTGCAGGTGTTGATTGACGGAGCCGATGACTATATAACGAAGCCATTTGAGGTCAGGGAGGTCATAGCGAGAATTAAGGTACAGCTTCGCCGTGCACAGGAGAGCGACGTTGCCGACGATATTATCACGTTCAAGGATATGGTGCTCAACAAATCCACCTTTCAGGTCAGTGTATGCGGAAAAATACTTTCTAAGATAACCAGACAGGAATTTGCGATTTTGGAGCTGCTGCTTAGAAATCCAAAGCGTGTATTTTGCAAGGAGGATATTTTTGAGTATGCGTGGAATGAGCCTTACATGGGCGAGACAAAGACGCTTGATGTGCACATCAGCAATATCCGCAAGAAGATAAAGGAAGTCACGGCTGAGGAATACATTGAGACGGTGTGGGGAATAGGATACCGTTTACATGAATAAGCTTTACTCTTTTTTTACTATTTATTTGCGTTTAATTAGGATTGTCCGGCTATGATAAAGGCAAATAAAAAAAGGAGATGAAAAAATTTGGGTGAAATGTTACTGGAAACGAGAAATCTGACCAAGCAGTACGGGCATTATAAGGCAGTAAACGGTGTCAGCCTGCATATCAAAAAGGGAGCCATCTACGGCTTCATCGGAAGGAACGGTGCTGGAAAGACGACCTGTCTCAAGATGATAAGCGGACTTGCGGAGGCGACGGACGGTGAGATTGAGCTTTTCGGATATAAGGGAAAGGATCTGCGGCAGATAAGGTCGCGCGTGGGGTGTCTTATCGAGACACCGGGGCTGTATGGCAGCATGACGGCATATGAAAATCTGAATATCAAATGTAAGCTTTTCGGAATAAAGAAAAAAGGCTACATCGAGGAAATTCTGAGGGTTGTCGGACTTGATAACGTGGGAAGGAAAAAGACGAAGCATTTTTCACTGGGAATGAAACAGCGCCTTGGAATTGGACTTGCGCTTGTAGGTGAACCTGATTTATTGGTTCTTGATGAGCCGATAAACGGTCTCGACCCGCAGGGTATTGCCGAGATTAGGGATACGATTTTGAGGTTAAAAAATGAGCGCAGCATGACAATATGTATTTCAAGCCATATTTTAGAGGAGCTTTCAAAGATTGCGACGGATTACGGAATTATTCATAACGGAAGCCTTTTGCAGGAACTCACGAGAGAGGAGCTTATGAAAAAATGCGGCGAGAGGATGGAGCTTACCCTGGACAATCCGAGGGAGGCAATTCCTGTTCTCGATGCCATGGGCTTTGTCAATTATCAGGTGGTGGATAAGGAGCGTATCCACATTTTTGAGAGATTAAACGAGAGTGCGCTCGTCAATATGGAGCTTGCGAAAGCAGGAATTCCGGTGAAGGGAATATCCATCACAAGCGAGGAACTCGAGACTTATTTTCTTAATCTGACAGGAGGTGCAGCTCATGCTTAACATGTTGAAAATGGATTTGTACAGAATGTTTTGCACCAGGAGCATGTATGTAATCTGGATTGTCATGGCTGTAGTGATAGTGGCTACAACTGCCCTGGTTAAAATGGATTTTGATGCTATAAATGCGGAAAATCCGGCACAGGAGGAGCAGCTTACCGAAGCGGGAACGGAAGATGTCAACGTAGGAATTAATGTGGAGCTGCCGACGCAGCGCGGTGAGAGCATTACGGTATTTGACGTGTTTTATGCCAATTCGATGTCGAGATTTTACGCACTGTTTTTAGTGATTTTTGCGGTCATATTTTCTACGGCGGATATAAACAGCGGCTACATAAAAAATATCGGAGGGCAGGTAAAAAACAGGGGAACACTTATTGTCTCGAGGGCAGCTGCATTGGCAGTGTTTACACTTATTACGATGGCGGGAGTATTTTTATTACAGGCAGTGTCAAATTTCATCTATTTCAGGGAAGTTGAATGGGGAAATTTAAATGCATTTCCGGCATACTTTTTCACGGAATCAGCACTCCACTATGCGCTTGTGCTCATCTGCATGGCGATTGCGGTTATCCTCAAAAACAATGTTATAAGTATGGTAATCTCCATCTGTATTACCATGAACCTGATGAGCCTTGTGTACTACCTGATAGACCGGTTAATCGATAAGGTCGGTATTCACAATTTTGTGATAAGCAGGTATACGGTTACCGGGCGGATTGCGATGCTTGGCATGGAGCCGGGAGGCAGGGAATGTCTGGTATCGCTGGCGGTTGCAGTTATATTCGGCGCTGTGGTGACAACGCTTGGCAGCGTCATTTTCAGAAAAAGGGATATTTAAAATGTATATTGTGATTGGAATATTAGCGGGAATTATTATTTTGCAGGCTATTATTTTATGGAAGCATGTGCGGCAGGTGAAGGACATCTGCCGCCAGTTGTCGTTTCAGATGAAGCAGGACAGCAATATGCTCATAGGCAGAGAGCTTGACTATGGCGGGATAGGAAGACTTGTTGACCTTTTAAATGAGCTTCTGGATATGAGGAGAAAAGAAAAGCGCCGTTATCTGGAGAAGGAGGCGCTGATTGCGGACACCTACACCAACCTTTCGCATGATATAAGAACACCATTGACCTCCCTGGACGGATATTTTCAGCTGATGGAGGACTGTGAGAATGTGGACGACCAGAGGAGGTATCTGGGTATTATCCATGAGAGGATACACAGCCTGAATGAGATGCTCGAGGAGCTGTTCACTTTCACGAAGCTGAAAAACGACTCGTACAGTCTGAAGCTTACGCCGTGCTGCCTTAACAGGATTCTGAAGGAGACGGTTTTTTCATATTACGATGACTGGGTGAGGAACGAGCTTGAGCCGGATATTCAGATTACGGAGGAGGTGCTCTGCATAAACGGGAATGTGCAGGGGCTTCGCCGTGTCATCCGCAATATTATAAAAAATGGTCTCGACCATGGGGAAAAAAAGATAAGCATTACCTTGGAGCACAGGGGCGGACATGCGGTGCTTCGGATAAGCAATCTCGTAAAAAATCCCGGAGAAATCGATGTCTGCCATGTCTTTGACAGATTTTACAAGGCAGACAGGGCGAGGAGCAGAACCTCAACCGGGCTGGGACTTGCCATCGCGAAGGAATTGGTTGACAGAATGGACGGTGAAATCGGGGCACGGATAGAGGAGGATGAATTTATTATAGAGATGCTTTTTTCTATTATGGATAACCGGCAAGGACAATAGCCGGGAAGATTTACGGTATTTACGGTATAACAAACAATCTGATATAACTTTATCCTATACCACACTATAAATTCGCCGTATTAACACTTTTCCTATAGGTTTGCTATACTTTCAGACAACAGATAACAATAAACCGGATTCAAAGAGAAAATTCATAGGAACGGCATAAGCTTCCCGGAAAGAGCAGATGGAGGGGGATATATGATTGAGTTAAGGAATGTAAGCAAGATTTTTAAGACCAAGGAGAGCGAGGTCAAGGCTTTAGATGATGTGAGCCTTAAGATAGAGGACGGAGACATATATGGAATAATCGGTTTTTCGGGTGCAGGAAAATCCACACTGATAAGAACAATAAATGCATTGGAGGTTCCGACGTCAGGGCAGGTTCTGGTGGATGACGAAGATATAAACGCTCTCAGAAAATCCGAACTTAGAAAGAAGAGAAAGAAGATTGGAATGATATTCCAGCAGTTCAATCTCCTCGAAACAAAGACGGTATACGAGAACATAGCACTTCCGCTGGTTTTAAATCATGTTCCTAATGAGCAGATAAAAAGGAAGGTTGAGGAGGTCTTAGAGTATGTTGAGCTTACGGATAAGCGGGACATATATCCGTCGAAGCTGTCCGGCGGACAGAAGCAGCGAGTGGGAATCGCAAGGGCGCTTGCAACGGAGCCTTCAATACTTTTGAGCGATGAGTCCACAAGTGCACTTGACCCTAAGACGACCAAGGCGATACTAAAGCTTCTAAAAAAGATTAACAGGGAGCTGAAGATAACTATAGTTCTCATAACGCATGAGATGAATGTCATACAGAGTATATGTAATCATGTGGCAGTTATGGAAAACGGTAGAATAGTTGAGAGGGGCGAGGTGCTTGAGGTATTCAGCGAACCGAAGCAGGAGATTACAAGAAATTTTGTCAAGACAGTAATAAATGACAGTGTTCCCGAGCTTCTGGTTGAAAGTATCAAGTCTGAAAAGAAGAATAATAAGCTGCTTAAGCTCAAGTTTCTTGACAGCGACAGCACGGAATCGGTTTTATCCGGCGTCAATAAGAATTACGATGTCGAAACTAACATACTGTTTGCAAATATCAGTGAGATACAGGAGAGAGTGCTTGGAATAATAATTGTCCAGATAGTCGGAAGCTTTGAGGCGATTGATGGGGCACAGCAGTATTTCACAAAACATAGCGTAGGCTACACAGAGATAGGTTTGTAATAGGCAATTGCGAAACTATATAATTGAAAGCGGACGTTGTACAAATTTAACAATTCACCGCAGGCACGCTTTCGCTACATGAATCACGCAACGGTACATAACGCAGTAAAATACACTGCCTAAGTACCGGCGGCTTCATAGTACCTGCTTGCGAATTTGTTAAATTAGCACAACTGTATATCGTCAAAATTGCGTTTCGCAAATGCCTATAGGTTTGTAAGATTAGAAGGAGGGAAAGAATATGGCACTTGAAAATTTTCTGGGTATATCAAATGAAAAGCTGCTCACATCATTTGCTGAGACGCTGTACATGGTGGGTATATCGCTGATAATCGCGACCGTGATTGCGTTTATCCTGGCAGTAGTTCTTATATTTACGAGAAAAGGCGGACTATATCCGAATGCATTGGTGTACAACATCATAAATGTGATAATAAATATAGTGAGAAGCACACCGTTCGTCGTACTTTTGGTTGCTATAATGCCGGTTACAAAATTTATTATCGGAACAAGAATCGGCCCTACCGCGGCAATCGTACCGCTCACGGTGAATGCGATACCGCTTCTCACAAGATTATTTGAAAATTCACTATTAGATACCGGAAACGGAATACTTGAGGCGGCACTCTCAATGGGAGCGACACCACTCCAGCTTGTAACTAAGTTCATTTTACCTGAGTCGCTCGGCTCGGTGATACTTTCACTCACGACAGGAATCGTCGGACTTATCGGGGCAAGTGCGATGGCAGGCTATGTCGGAGGCGGCGGAATCGGGGCACTGGTTCTCAATTACGGCTACAACAGATTTAATTTTACCCTGATGTATTCGCTGGTGGTTGTGCTTATCATAATCACGCAGTTTATACAGAGTCTTGGAAGCTGTTTTGCGAGAAAGGCGCGCAGGAGATAAACTGTTGACGGTATTAAAGAGAAAAGTTACCTAAACATTATAAAATGAAAAAGGAGAATGAGGATTATGAAAAAGTTTGGAAAAAGATTGGCTGTACTTGGAATTGCGGTGCTCGCAGCAGCACTGGCCGCAGGCTGTGGTAAAAAGGAGAGTTCATCAGCGGGTGGTGAGAAGAAGGAGCTTACATATGCGAAGGGCTCAGGTCCATATACAATATTGTTCGAGGAGCATATAATCCCGATACTTGAAAAGCAGGGATATACATTTAAGGTGTCAGAGCTTTCACTTCAATATGCGGATGAGGCAATCGCAGATGGGGATGTCGATTTCTCGGTTGAGCAGCATATAGCTTATATGAATGCGTTTAACAAGAGCTACAATTCAAATCTTGTTGCACTTACACCTATTCCTACTGTCCCTGCTTCAATTTTTTCGGAGACACATTCATCGCTTGACGAGATTTCCAATGGTATGAAGATAGCGGTTCCGCAGGATGAAGGAAATATGGCGAGAGCATTTGTAATGCTTCAGGACATCGGCTGGATAAAGTTAAAGGAAGGAACAGATTACGCCACAGCAAGTCCTGAGGATGTCGCTGAGAATCCATACAACCTTGAATTTCTTGATATTGCGACAAATATAATTGCCACTACACTTGCAGATTACGATTATGGTATTATAACAGGCAGTATAGTCTATAATGCGGGGATTGATCCATCGACAGCGCTTTTTAACGAGAACCTTACAGAAAAGTTCTGGCTTCAGGTTGTCGTAAAGGATGCGGACAAGGATACACAGTGGGCAAAGGACATCGTAGAGGCTTATCAGTCAAAGGAGTTCACTGACTGGTTAAAGGCGAACAATGAGAGCGAGTACAGAAACCTCTGGTCGATACCTGAGTATTAAAACCGAGTTGGACAGTTCTTTACCAACACTAAAAGCATGAAAGGGAAATCGCATGGATAAAATTGAGGAGAAAATAATAAAAATTATTGATGACAACAGGAAAAAAATCGTGGATTTCGCGAGGGACATATACACGCATGCGGAGCTCGGCTATAAGGAGTTCCGCACGGCGGAGAAGTTCGCAGGCGAGTTAAAAGCCCTGGGTCTTGAGACAAAGGAGGGGCTTGCGGTAACGGGCGTCAAGGGCTACCTCAATCAGGATAAGAAGGACAATGTAAGCCTTGCACTTATAGGTGAGCTGGATGCCCTTAGAATCCCCGACCACAAATATGCCAACAGGGAGACTCAGGGAGCACATTGCTGCGGACATCACAGCCAGCTTGCCGGAGTTGTCGGAGCGGCACTTGCACTCACTGACAAGGAGGTTGCGGATGCGCTTGACGGCCAGGTAGTATTCTTTGCGGTTCCCGCCGAGGAGTACGGTGAGATTGAGTTTAAAAATAAACTCAAGAACGAGGGAAAAATCAGATACGGTGGTGGCAAGTGTGAGCTGATAAGAATTGGTGCCTTCGATGACATCGACATCAATCTTGCACATCATACCGCCATAGGAAATGAGGTCGTGATAAGGAAGGGAAGCGGCAACGGCTTTGTGAGCAAGGTCATCCGCTACAAGGGAAAGGCGGCACATGCTGCGGGAAGCCCTCATCTTGGGGTGAATGCGCTCAATGCCGCATCAATCGGTCTTACAGCACTGCAATATCAGAGAGAGACATTTCAGGATAAGGACACGGTGAGAGTCCACCCGATTATGACAAAGGGCGGAGATCTTGTAAACGTAATTCCGAATGAGGCAGTCATAGAGACTCTCGTGAGAGCCAACAACACCAAGGCAATCCTTGATGCGTCCGAGAAAACGGACAGGGCATTTTTAGCGGGAGCGGTTGCTGTCGGAGCGCAGGTCGAGATAGAGACGATGCCGGGCTACCTTCCGACAATTCCGGTGGATGCGCCGGATGAGCTTGTGGATGCGGCGCGTATTGCAGCAGGGGACAAATACAATGTCAATGTGGTTGATGCCACGGACAGACCAAGCGGAGGTTCAACAGATGTCGGTGATGTACAGCATATTCAGCCGGTTTTTACATTTAATACAGGAGGAGCTTCAGGAAGCGGACTTCACAGCGTTGATTTTGACATCGATGATGAGGAACTTGCCTACATAGTGACAGCGAAGATATTCGCACTTACGGCATACAGATTCCTAAAGGGCGGCGCAGCCGCCGCAAGAAGGCTTGTCGACGACTACAAGCTGGTTTTCACCAAGCAGGAGTACATTGACTTCATGGAGTCGATGATAAGCACAAAGACGGGCGGAGAGCCGAGATTTGACTGAGTTTTGAGAAGGAGCAATGACAAATGAGCTACGGAATAAACACGCGATGTATTTACGGAGAGGAAAGAGAACAGGGGGACGAAAAACACTACGGTGCATTAAGCTATCCGATTTACCAGACAGCGACATTCCAGCATCCGCAGGTGGGAGTAAGCTCCGGCTATGACTATAGCAGACTTTCCAATCCGACAAGAAATCAGCTTGAAAATGTGGTGGCCTCACTTGAAAAGGGAACCCACGCTTATGCGTTTTCATCGGGTATGGCAGCGATTACGGCAGCGATGGAGATTTTTTCACAGGGTGCGCATATCATAGCGGGCGATGACCTCTACGGCGGCAGTGTGAGACTTTTTGACAATATCTCCAAGAAGAACGGTTACGAGGTCGAGTATGTGGACACGAGCAGGGAGGACGTTGAAAAGTATATCCGCCCGGAGACAAAGGCTGTGTACATAGAGACACCTACCAACCCGATGATGAATGTCACTGACATTGCAAGGGTTGCCGAGATTACCAAGCGTTACGGGATATTACTCATTGTCGATAACACGTTTTTGTCTCCGTATCTCCAGAATCCGCTTGAACTTGGTGCAGACATAGTTGTTCACAGCGGAACCAAGTTCCTCTGCGGACACAACGATACACTCTCCGGCTTCGTCATTGTCAAGGATGAAGAACTTGCTGAGAGAATTCTCTACGTCTCTAAGACGACGGGGGCAAACCTCTCACCGTTTGACAGCTGGCTCGTGTTAAGAGGAATCAAGACACTCGGAATCCGCATGGAGAGGCAGCAGGCTAACGCAGCCAAGCTTGCCGGGTGGTTAAAAGCCAACCCAAAGGTTAAAAAGGTATATTATCCGGGCTTTGCAGACCATCCGGGACATGATATTATGAAAAAACAGGCAAAGGGCTTTGGAAGCATGATTTCCTTTGAGATGGAATCTAAGGAGAGCGCGATAAAGGTGTTAAACGGCGTGAACCTCATAAGCTTTGCAGAGAGCCTCGGAGGCGTTGAGACACTTATCACATATCCGACACTTCAGACGCATCCTGATGTACCTGCTGATGTCAAGGAGAGAAACGGGATCACGGAAAGCCTTTTAAGATTGTCTGTAGGAATTGAGGATATTGAGGATCTGACTGCTGACCTTGAGAGAGCGTTCTCATAAAAGCTTCTCGCGAAGTAAAAAAGATAATTCGGGAGGAATCGGTGTATGTACGATTTTGATAAAATGATTGACAGGCGCGGAACAAGCTGTCTTAAATATGACTTTCAGGTTGAGAGAAGGGGAAGGGATGACTTGCTGCCTATGTGGGTGGCGGACATGGATTTTGCCCTGCCTGAGGATATACTTGAGGACATAAAGGACAGGATTTCACACGGAATATTCGGTTACACCGATCCTAAGAAGGATTATTTTGACAGTGTGCTTGACTGGTTTTACATACATTTCGGCTGGAAGGGCAGGGCTGAATGGATTACGGTCACTCCCGGAGTGGTTGTGGCGATTTCCGTTGCGGTTCGTGCACTCACTGGGGAGGGGGACGGTGTGCTTATACAGCAGCCCGTCTATTATCCTTTCTCGGAGGCGGTTGTCGCCAACAACAGAAGGCTAGTCAACAATCAGCTCGTCTATAAGGACGGAAAATACAGCGTCGATTTCGAGGATTTTGAAAAAAAGATAGTCGATGAAAACGTAAAGCTTTTTATTCTATGCAGCCCGCATAATCCCGTCGGACGTGTGTGGACGCTCGGGGAGCTAAGAAAAATGGGAGAAATCTGTCTGAAGCACAATGTAGTGGTTGTGTCCGATGAGATACATTGCGATTTCACCTACGAGGGACACAGGCAGATTATGTTCCCATCAATCAGCAGGGAGTTTGAGGACAATGTTATTTTATGCACGGCTCCGAGCAAGACCTTCAACATAGCGGGGCTTCAGGTGTCCAACATATTCATTCCGAATGAAAAAATAAGAAAGACCTTCAAGGCGGAGCTTGAAGCGTTCGGCTACTCACAGCCGAATGTCATTGGACTTACAGCCTGTCAGTCAGTGTATTCCAAGGGAAATGAGTGGTATGAGGAGTTAAAAAAATACCTCGCGGAAAACCTTGATTTCTTAAGGGACTTCTTAAAGGAAAATCTGCCAAAAATTAAGCTTGTCGAGCCTGAGGGCACATATCTTGTGTGGCTTGATTGCAGCGGGCTGGGGCTTGATACGGGTGGGCTTGAACGCTTCGTCGAGGACAAAGCAAAGCTCTGGGTTGATTTAGGAATTATTTTCGGGAAAGAGAGCGGACAATTCATAAGATTAAATATCGCCTGCCCGAGGGCAACCCTCAGGCAGGCACTCACACAGCTTAAAGCTGCATATTGTCAAACCATGTAGCAAACAGTTCAGGCCAGCACGCACATTCAGGCTGGATTTCCTTGCCGGTAAGGCAGGCGGTCTCCTCTGTTGCGAGTGCAAGACCGTGGCAGCCCTTGGCAAATATATGGAGTTCACAAGGAATCTTATATTTTCTGAGGGCACCTGCCATGAGAAGTGAGTTCTCAACAGGAACGGCGCCGTCCTCAAAGGTATGCCATATAAAGGCAGGAACGGTATCGGAATTCACTCTCTTTTCGAGTGATACGGTGTCGTATAACTTCTCATCGCCGCCGACAAGTGCGTCAAAGGAGCCGCGGTGAGCGAACTCACCTGCCGTGATTACAGGGTAGGAGAGGAGCATGCAGGATGGTCTGTAATCGGTGCTTTCTCCGCCGAGGACCTCAGTAATCAGTTCGTCCTTCCACATTGTTCCAAGGCTTCCGGCAACATGGGCACCTGCGGAAAATCCGCAAATACATATTTTTTCATTGTTGACATGCCATTCTTCGGCATGTTTTTTTATGTAATCCACTGCCATTGCCGCTTCAAGAAGCTGTGAAGGGTACATATCAGGTGCAAGGCTGTAATAGAGAATGCAGGCATTGTAGCCATGCGCATTCATGCGGAGGGCAATGGGCTCAGCCTCGCGTGAGGACAGATGCATGTAACCGCCGCCAGGACAGATTAAAATCATTGGGCGCGTCTTGTCGCCGCGGAACTCACTGTGATGGTCAATTATGTAAGTTGTGAGCTTTGCCACACAATCGCTGTGTGATATACCTGCCTTTGCATAGTCAGGCTTTAATTCTATTGTGGTGTGAATCATAATTTACCTCCTTAAGAGCCATTGGGGACGGTGTTTTTGGCTTCTTTTACTGTCCCTTGTGGCACATATTTTTTTTGGTTATAAATATAGAACAGATATCTGCCATTAGAGGTTAAAAAACTTTATAGGCAGACAAACTGGAAGTTGTCATTCCTTCTTGTTCTTTTCAACTGCACTAATAGTGCAAGCAAAACCTGTAATCATTGAAAGTAGTATTGCTCCACCCATTGCTTCGTTCATTCCAGCACCGAAGAAAAAACCGACCAACGCTGCAATTACCATCAGAATGATTGAAATTATTACTCTCATAATATATACCTCCCATAAATTCTTATTTATTTTCTATCCCTGCTCATTATAGCACAAATGAATTGCAAAGACAATTTAAAGGTGATACAATAATTTTATGAATATAGTGGAAGGTGAGGGATTGCATGGACAAGAAATTATATGATTTGATGGATTGGCCTGAGATTGAGGCCGTAGTTTATTCGGAATGCAAGCATCCGCTTGATATTTTAGGACAGCATGTTACACCGGATGGCCTGCTGTTTCAGACATTTAAGCCGGGGGCTGTGGGTGTGAAGGTGGTACTTACCGGAAAAAATAAGACCTATGATATGGAGCAGGTCGATGAGGCGGGATATTTCGCACTGCTCATACCGGGAAAGAGGCGTGTGGCGTATGAGCTGATTGTCGACTACGCAGATGGAAATTTGCAGCAAATTCCCGACACCTACAGCTTCAAGGTGCAGATACTTGAGTCGGAGCTTGAGCGCTTCGAGGCGGGAATCAATTATGAGCTGTACAATGTTCTGGGTGCACATCCGATGGAGGTGGATGGTGTACAGGGAGTTCATTTTGCAGTGTGGGCACCTAATGCGTGGAGAGTCAGCGTTGTGGGAGATTTTAACAGCTGGGACGGAAGAACACACCAGATGCAGTTTATTGACAAGTATGGTGTGTATGAGCTGTTTATTCCGGGAGTTAAACCTCTTGATTTGTATAAATATGAGATTAAGTACAAGGGTGGAATGGTAGGGCTTAAGGCTGACCCGTATGCATTCTACAGTGAGCTTCGACCGAATAATGCTTCCGTTGTATATGATATTGAAAAGTATGTATGGACTGACGGCGATTGGCTTGAGAGCAGGGAGCTTAATAAGAATAAGCCAATGTCAATATATGAGCTTCACCTTGGTTCGTTTATGAAACCTGACGATGGAAGAGAGTTCTATAATTACAGAGAACTGGCACCGCATATCATCAAGTATGTGAAAGATATGGGCTACACGCATGTTGAGCTTATGCCCGTCATGGAGCATCCTTATGACGGCTCATGGGGATATCAGGTGACAGGTTACTATGCACCTACGAGCAGATACGGAACACCTGATGATTTCAGATATTTCATTGACCTTCTGCACTGCTCGGGAATAGGAGTGATTCTTGACTGGGTTCCGGCACATTTTCCGAAGGATGATTTCGGTCTTGCCAGATTCGACGGAACGGCACTCTATGAGCATCTTGACCCGAGACAGGGTGAACATCCGGAGTGGGGAACTTATATATATAATTACGGCAGACCTCAGGTTCGCAATTTCCTCATAGCCAATGCGCTTTTCTGGGCAAAGGAATATCATGCGGATGGTATCAGAATGGATGCTGTCGCGTCAATGCTCTATCTCGATTATGGCAAAAAGAGCGGAGAGTGGGTTGCTAACATGTACGGTGGCAATGAGAACCTTGACGCGGTAGAATTTTTCAAGCAGCTCAACACAATCTATAAGAAGAAAAATAAGACATCCATGCTTATTGCGGAGGAATCGACGGCATGGCCTATGGTTACGGGCGAGGTAAAGGATGGCTCGCTGGGCTTTGATTACAAGTGGAACATGGGCTGGATGAATGATTTTCTGGATTTCATGAGTGCCGATCCTCTTTTCAGAAAGGGACGTTACGGTGAGCTGACCTTCAGTATGATCTATGCGTACAGTGAGGATTTCATTCTTGTGATTTCACACGATGAGGTTGTTCACGGAAAAGCTTCCATGATAAATAAGATGCCTGAGACAGACCTTGACGAGAAGTTTTCAGACCTGCGTGCGGCATACGGATTTATGTATACGCATCCTGGAAAGAAGCTTCTGTTCATGGGACAGGATTTCGGACAGTTCAATGAATGGTGGGAGGAGAAGAGCCTTGACTGGGATGAGCTCTCAAACGAGCGTAACAGGATGCTCCACCGTTATATGAAGGATTTGAACGCACTCTATAAGAAGGAACCTGCTCTTTATGAGCTTGACTATAATCCTGACGGCTTCGAGTGGATTAACAATATCTCGGCTGACGAGTGCATTGTGTCGTATGTCCGCAGGGCAAAGAACGGCGATGAGCTTCTTGTTGTGGTAAGCTTTACGCCTGTTCTCCGTGAAAAGTACAAGATTGGAGTTCCGAGTGCAGGTCAGTACAAGGAAATCTTCAACAGTAATGCGAAGAAATACGGCGGTACGGGAAAGCTCAACTCAAGAGTCAGGGTATCAGAGGAGAGCGAGTGCGATAACCGCAGGAATTCAATACATGTCACTGTACCGCCTCTCGGAATCTGTATTTTCCGCAAGGTTGAGCAGGATGCGGATATAGAGAAAGCTGAAGAATCAAAGAAAAATGTGACGGCAAAGAAGTCAAAAAAGTGATTCACGGAGGGATGATATATGTCTGGAGAACAGATAGCAACAGCTCAGGTTGCCGACACGGTTCAGGCAAATGTATCTCATTTTGAGAAGATGCTTGACACTGTGATTGACTATGGGCTGAAGCTTGGAAAAAATATTCTGCTTGCGGTTATAGTGTATTTTATCGCAGCCAGGCTTATCAAGTGGGTATTAAAGCTTACAACCAAGGCTCTTAACAAGGGAAAGCTTGAGCCGATGGTGGTAAAGTTCGTATATTCGATAGTGAAGATAGGCTTGTATGTGCTCCTGTTTATAGCGGTCGTGTCGATACTCGGAATACCTACGACGACATTTGTAACCTTGTTCGGTACGGTCACGCTGTCGGTTGGTCTTGCACTTCAGGGAAGTCTTGCTAACCTTGCGGGCGGTGTGCTGATACTTATATTCAAGCCGTTCAAGGTAGGTGACTACATTGTGGCTTGCGGCGACGAGGGAACAGTTGTCGGAATCGACGTGTTCTACACGAAGCTTGCCACCGTTGACAACAAGGTGATTGTCATACCTAACGGAACCCTTGCCAATTCAAGCGTCAAGAACGTGAGTGCAATGGACAAAAGACGTGTCGATGTTCAGGTCGGTATCAGCTATGAATCCGATATAGCAGCGGCAAAGAACGTCCTTATGGGAATCATCGACAAGAACGAAAACGTCCTGCGCGACAAGCCGATTAACGTGTTTGTTGCAAGTCTTGATGCAAGCCAGGTCACACTTGAGACGAGAGTGTGGGTGAATTCCGATAAGTATTGGGATACCAAGTGGGCGCTCACCGAGCAGTATAAGCTTGCACTTGATGCGAACGGAATTGAGATACCGTTCAATCAGCTCAGCGTGACGATAAAGAAGTAAAAGGATACATTTCATCACAAATTATGTTGGGAGTGTATAATGGATTATATTATACATATCGGCTCCATTGTACGAAGCTAAGATATTCTAAGAACTCTGAGGAATGTTTAAAAGATTTCCGCCACCGATGCCAATCGCACATCCGTGTGCGGTGGCATCTCACCCGACCTCCTGTCGGCTGTGGCTGGGTAACGAACAGAGTTCTAAGAATATCTAGGCTTCTCCCAAAAGTCGCGATATGTATAAATATAATTCATTATACACGGCGTAGGTTGTGAAAAAAGTTAAATTATGCAAGCATATATTTGAAATAAGCGGAAGTATTGGATACAGTACTTCCGTTTTCGTTTTAAATAAAAACATGGAATGTAATCTTAAGAAATTCGTAAGAAAAAGGTTGAGGTAAATATAGGGAATACGTTGTATTATATTTTCAAATAGAATCAGGTGTTAAAACATGCTTTCACAACTTTAATTTGTATATCATGTTATATTTATGCGTATCACGACTTTTGGGAGAAGCTTAGATGTTCTTGGAACTCTGTTCTCTACATAGCCAAAAGCGGCATGGATGCCGATTTAGAAGCAATGCATACATGGAAGTATGCTTTGCTTCGTTGGCGTATAAATAGAAAACATTTATCAGAGTTCTTAGAACAACTTGCTTCGTACAACGGAGCTGATATGTATAAATATAACATGATATACACTCTTAAAATAAATTAGCATGTTTTTACACATGAATCTTAAATAGAAGATAAGGGGGTAGATATGGACACTCAAAAGATATTGGTTGTCGATGACGATAGGGAAATTCTTTTTTCACTCTCAAAGCTTTTAGAGTATGACGGCTTTGAGGTGGTGCAGGCTCGTGACGGCATCGAGGCACTTGAGCAGCTTGAGAAGGAGAAGCCCGACTTGATTCTGCTTGACATCATGATGCCGAGGCTTGACGGAATATCCGCACTTATGAAGATTCGCGAGAAAAATCACCTTCCGGTTATTGTGCTGTCGGCAAAGACACAGGACAGCGACAAGGTATATGGTCTCACAATGGGTGCGGACGATTACATCTGCAAGCCGTACAATCCTGCGGAGCTTGGAGCAAGGGTTAAGGCACTTCTTCGCAGATTCAGGGCGTGGAATGAGATGGCAGATGACAAGACCTCTAAGCGAGAGCAGATATGTAACGGAGGTATCGTTCTCGACACGGCATCAAAGCAGGTGATGGTGGACTGTGAGGCGGTAAAGCTCACGCCGACTGAGTACAAGATTGTAAATCTGCTTATAAATAACCTCAACAGAGTGTTTTCGGCGGAGGAGATTTATGAGCGCGTCTGGGACGAGAAGGTCGGGTATGCCGTGGAGAATACGGTCATGGTGCATATAAGGCGCATCCGCGAAAAGATTGAGATTGACGCAAAAAATCCAAAATATATAAAGGTGGTGTGGGGAATTGGCTATAAAATGGAAAAAATGCAGTGAAATGTTAAAAAGCAAAAAAAATAATCTGATTGTGGCAGTGGCAGCGGGCATTTTGTTTGTCCTGAGTCTTATTGTGATTTATCAGGCGTACGGGTATGTCTACTGTGGGGGCTGGATAGTGTTTATGTTTGTAAGTGGTATGATAAGCATAGTATTTTTGACACGATTTGTCATGATGCTGGTGAAAAAAAGAGCAGACACCATGGTTGACTTGGCATTTGGCAGATGGTATTTTATGACTTTTGTAATCGCGCTCATTATATGCGGTGCGTATGCTGTGGCGGCAACTGTGATTTTGAAAACGGGTTATACATATTCTTATGGAAATGGATTTTGGTCGTCATACAGCGAGGCTTTGGTACACTATGGACATGGCTGGATAATTGCATTCATATATCTTGTCCCGATTTTGTCGGTGCTCGTCACGGTTATCATTGAGAGCGAGAGAGCAAGAAGCTACAGAGTTGGTATGCTCGACTCAGAGCTTCGCAGAGAGCAGCAGCTTGCTTCCATGGAGAAGGACAAGGCGATAGAGGAGCAGGGAAAGGCGAGTCAGTTGAGCGTTGAGCTGTTAACTAATGTGACACACGATTTAAAGACACCGCTCACCGCGATTATAGGGTATCTTGCGCTCATGGAGAAGGAGGAGCTTACACCTGTTCTTTCCGACTATCTCAAGGTAGCTATGCAGAAGTCGGAGCTTCTAAAGGAGATGATTGACAGAGTACTTGAGCTTTCAAAGGCGAGCAGCGGCAACGCGGTGCTTGAAAAAAAGAGACTCAATCTCAACAAGCTTGTCATGCAGCTTATGAGCGATATTGGGGAGACGCATCCAGATAAGAAGCTTCCGTTTGAGACGAGACTTTCAGAGGAGGATATTTTCTTTGAGGGCGACGATATGTATGCGTACAGGATTGTGCAGAACATCCTTGACAATGCCGTGAAATATTCGATGGACGGGACGCGCATCCATGTAAAGACATACGGCAGAGAGGGAAAGGTATATTTGGAAATTATAAATGTCTCGGCGCATCCGATTGAGTGCGGTGAAAATGAGTTAAAGGGCAAGTTCGTGCGAGGCGATAAGTCAAGAAACACGGACGGAAACGGTCTTGGACTTGCCATCGTCGATGCCTACACGCAGGCTCTCGGAGGGGAGTTTCATATTAATGTAATAGGAGATACATTTCAGGCGGTGGTGGAGTTCCCAGCAGACTTGAAATAACCATTGACATCCTGATAGCCAACGCTTATTATATATATGAAAATCATCGGTTCTTATTCATTAAGGAGGTTTTTGTATGACTATTCAGGAAATGCGTGAGAAAAAGAATGAAATGGGATACACAGATGAACAGATAGCGGATTTATCAGGCATACCGCTTGGAACGGTTCAGCAGATTTTCTCAGGTGAGGTTGAAAACCCGCGTTATGATATTCTTCTTGCGCTTGAAGGATTTTTTGCGGAAAAGTATGAAGTGAAGGAAACTGCGACGTATAAGCATGGCAGAAATGGCAGTTACACCCTGGATGATTATTATGCGCTTCCTGATGAGCAGAGAGTCGAGCTGATTGACGGATATTTTTATGATATGTCATCACCGACCTTTGGACATCAATCCATCGGTGGGGAAATTTACCGTCAGATTGCCAACTTTATAATGGAGCATGGCGGGAGCTGCCGTCCATTCGTTGCACCGGTGGACGTACAGCTGGATTGCGATAATAAGACTATGGTTCAGCCTGATGTAGGTATCGTGTGCGACCCTTCCAGGATTAAGAGATTTGGAATATATGGTGCTCCCGACTTCCTTGTGGAGGTGATTTCTCCCTCCACAAAGAAGAAGGATTACGCACTCAAGCTGTCTAAGTATATGGAAGCGGGGGTGCGGGAGTATTGGATAGTGGATTTTGCACAGCAGAAGATATTGGTCTATTTCTTCGAGAGCGATGTTTACCCGGTTATATACGGATTTGACCAGCCTGTTCCTGTTAATATATACGGCGGTAATCTGCAAATTGATTTTTCCGATATTGCCGTATGGCTTAATGAAGGCATGGAGTGAGTACATACCACAATAAAAAAATACATGAAAACACCTTATTTCAAATGAAATGTTGAAGTAAGGTGTTTTTGTGTTATTTTCAAATATAAAATTTTATCCGAAAGATTTCTTATAATTGATTCCCCATTCTTTCATTGCGTTGAGGATGGGGCGCATTGATTCCCCGGTCTCGCTGAGCGAATACTCCACGCGTGGCGGAACCTCGGGGTAGACGGTTCGTATTATGATGCCGTCCTCCTCCATGGAGCGCAGGCTGTCGGTCAGCACCTTCTGGCTGATACCCTCAAGACTTTTCTTCAATTCATTAAATCTCCAAGGTCTGTCGAGAAGATTTCTCATGATTAACAGTTTCCATTTGCTTCCGATAAGCTGAACCGTGGTAGCCACGGGGCACTCAGGTAATTCGTCCTTGGTCAACATGGATATGCACTCTCCTTTTCATGGTTAAAATAACAATGTTGGTGTTAAATCTGATATTAGTTTCAAAAAGAGTGTAGCATAAGAAAACGTGTCTGTCCATGAGTTACCTAAAAGTGCCTATGTAACAAAAAAGTGCGTACTTTTTTAATCCAGTTTCCGTTGTTATTATGAAAATGCAGCAGGGCAGAAGCCCATAAAAATATTATAAGCAGACGCATAAATGTCTGCGGAATGGAGCGGAATATGGCATTATCAAACATTTTTGGATGGAGCAGGAAGGATGAGCAGCAGGTGAGCGCGGCATGTGGAACAGCGTGCGGAGCAGGGGAGCCTGAGAACAAGCCTACGGCATGTGGAACAGCGTGCGGAGCGGGAGAGCCTGAGAAGAAGCCTGCGGCATGCGGAACAGCATGTGGAGCATCTGATAAGTAGGAAGGTCAGAGAAAAAGTCAGTTAAAGCCGTAAGCGGCAGAATGGAGATTAGGATGAGTCAGTATAATCAGGGAAAGTCGTACTTTTCATTTCAGTGGCATATCACCGATGAGTGTGACCAGCGCTGTAAGCATTGTTATATTTTTTCGGGAGAGGGCTGTAAAAGGCTGGTAAGTATGACATGGGAGCAGATGCAGGAGGTTGTCGCAAACTGCGAGGACTTCTGCAAGGTGTACAACAGAATACCTTATTTTTATATAACGGGCGGTGATCCTATTCTCCATCCTGACTTTTGGAAGCTCATGGTTCTGCTAAAGAGCAAGGATATACCGTTTACAATTATGGGAAATCCGTTTCATTTAAACGATGAGATATGCAGAATGTTAAAGGTCTGCGGATGCGATAAATATCAGATGTCGCTCGATGGAATGAGGGAGACGCACGATTGGTTCAGAAAGCCGGGAAGCTTTGATTTGACGATTGAGAAGATTGGCTGTCTCAACCGCGCGGGAATCAAGAGTGTTATCATGAGCACGGTGTCAAAGACGAACATGGATGAGATACCGGATATTATTGACGAGGTTGTAAAGGCAAAGGTCAAGGTGTTCGCGTTTTCGCGCTATGTGCCGACGGGCGGCGAGGTTGACGCAAGCATGACACCCGAGGAGTACAGAAGGCTTCTTGAAATCTGCGATGCGAAATTCAAGGCTTATGAGAAAGCCGGATGCGAGACCTATTTTAACAGAAAAGACCATCTGTGGACGCTCTATGAGTATGAGACGGGGCAGTTCAAGCTGCCGCAGAATGTCATGGACGGCATGATTTACGGGGGCTGCAACTGTGGTAACTGCCATATAACGATAGCGTCAAACGGTGACATAATGGCGTGCCGAAGAGTCACCGACAGCAGGGTGGCAAATGCGTTTGAGGACAGGCTTGCGGATGTCTGGATATGTCAGATGGAAAAATACAGGGACTATGATAAATTTGTAAAGTGCAGCAAATGCGAGCTAAAGGCATGGTGCAGGGGATGTCCTGCCGTTGCCAACGGGACAACGGGTGATTTTTACGGGGCTGATCCGCAGTGCTGGAAAACAAGGAATGATATAACGGGAGAAGCGTTGATATAAAAACACAGGGTGATATGTCTGGGAGGAAAATTATGGCACTTATGGACATTATTAAGTCGAGGCATTCGATAAGAAAATATACGGACGAACAGATTAGCCGGGTAGCTTTGGAGAAAATACTGGAGGCGGGAAATTTTGCGCCGAATGCCGGAGGCGGTCAGAGAAGCATGATGGTTGCAATCCACGACAAAAGATTAGCGGAGCATTTGGGGAAAATGAATATGGCGCATTTTGCATGATGGAGAACATGATTTTCAGGCGACGGAGCTTGGCATCGCTTCATGTATAATATCGCGCGGCTATGAGACTTTTGATTCCGATGAGGGCAGACGCCTTATTACGGAATGGGAGGTGCCGGACGGCTATGCCTGTCAGGGCTTTGTGATTCTCGGGTACATAGACGGGGAGCAGCCACATACCAAGCCGAGAAAGCCGGGAAGAGTTAAGATAGTGGAAGGTTAAGGAAAAAATTCACGGAAATGATGTTTCATATATGATTAACTGCATTGATGAAGGAGGAATTTTATGGATTTGGCAACATGTCTAAAGAAGATGGAGCTTGTCGGCGTCCTCGCGTTTGCGACGGTCGACGGTGAGGGAGCACCGCAGATAAGAAATATCAGTGCCATTCACTATGAGCCGGATGCACTGTATTTTTTTACGGCGCGTGGCAAAAATTTCTGCCGCGAGCTTATGGAGGATGGAAGAGTACAGATTTTGTGCTATACTAAATACAAGGAAATGATAAGGCTTTCGGGAAAGGCTTATGCGGTGGCGGATGCTGAGCAGAATAGATGGCGCGACTTGATTTTTGAGGAGCAGCCGTATCTTGCAAATGTATATCCGGGAGACACGAGGGACATAGGAATTGTATTCTGCATTGATAAGGCGGAGGTGGAATACTTCAACCTTGGCGTGAACCCTATTTTCAGGGAGACGTATCACCTTGGCGATGTCGAGGTGAAGGAGAAGGGATATTTCATAACGGATGCGTGTATTGGCTGCGGAACCTGTCAAATGAACTGCCCGCAGAGGTGCATTGAGGAAGGCACGCCGTATGTGATTAACAGAAATCACTGTCTGCACTGTGGAAGCTGTTATGAGAACTGCCCGGTGAGGGCGATAGAGCGAGTAGGGTGAGCGTAGGAGATAACGCCAAAGAGGTGGAAAAATGATTATACAGACGGGTATGAGAACCGACATTCCTGCATTTTACTCGGAATGGCTTATAAACAGAATAAAGGAAGGCTATGTGCTGGTGCGCAATCCATATAATCTGAATCAGGTGACGAGATACAGCTTGTCGCCCGATTGTGTTGACCTTATCGCCTTCTGCACAAAGAATCCTGCACCGATGCTTTCATACATGGATATTTTAAAGCCATACGGGCAGTACTGGTTTGTCACAATCACTCCGTATGGCAGGGACATCGAGCCGAACGTGCCGGACAGGGAAAAGGTGATGGAGGATTTTATGAAGCTGTCCGATACCGTCGGTGTGGACAGTGTTGGCTGGCGTTATGATCCCATTCTGATAAATGAAAAATATTCGGTTGAGCGTCATATCGCAGACTTTGAAATGATGGCGAAGAAGCTGTCGGGGTATACAAAGACTTGTGTAATAAGCTTTATCGACATTTATAAGAAAGTAGAGCGAAATATGCCCGAGGCAAGGGCGGTTTCAAAAAGTGACAGAATTACAATCGGCAAGGCTTTTATTGAGACGGCAAAAAAATACGGAATGACGATAAGACCGTGCGCCGAGGGTGATGAGCTTGCCGCCTACGGTGCTGACTGCTCCGGCTGCATGACGGTAAAAACTTTCGAGACGGCACTTCACGCGAATCTTGATGTGCCGAGGACGGGAAAAAATCAGAGGAACGGGCAGTGCGCGTGTCTGCTCGGTGTGGATATAGGAGCTTATGACACCTGCGGGCACCTGTGTAAGTATTGCTATGCAAATGCGGATACTGCACTTGTGCGGGAAAATATGCGGAGGCATAATCCGAGGTCGCTTTTTCTTGTCGGTGAGAGTATGCCTGATGATGTCATTCATGACGCGAAGCAGAAAAGCTGGATAGACGGTCAAATGAGATTGATATTATAAGGAATTGAATAAACATTGACATAACATCTCTAAATAGTTATAATTCAAAATGTTTGAATTATAACTATTTTTATTTTAGGAGAAAGAGGATGGACGATACACTGCATTACCTGATTATGGCGAATCAGATGCTTGTACAGAAGGCGTTGCTTGAACTCTTGAAGGACACAGGGCTCACCATAGGTCAGCCTAAGATTCTTGATTATCTGAAAGAGCATGACGGCAGCAACCAGAAGGAGATTGCGGCGGCATGTTTTCTTGAGGCGGGTTCGTTGACAACAATTCTCAACAAGATGGAAGAGAATGGGCTGATTGAGCGCAGAACATTGAACGGAAACAGGCGCAGCTTTCATATTTTTATGACGGAGGAGGGAAAAGCAAAACAAAAGCTGGTGGATGCGGCATTTTCGCAGATAGAAAGCAGAGCCCTGATGGGGATTTCAGGGGAAGAGCTCGAGCGGTTCATGACCGTATATGAGAAGATTTATTCCAATTTACAGGGGAAAAACAGGGAATAAATGTATTTAAGAAGAAAGAAGGAAAAGAATTACAATGAACAGGACAGATAAAGCAGGCAGGATGGTTAAAAAGAACAAACTAAAAAGGTATCTTTTGTTTCTCGTGGGATTATTCATAAACGCACTCGGAGTGAGTCTGGTGACAAAGGCAAGTCTCGGAACCTCGCCGATTTCCTCGATACCGTATGTGTTAAGCCTTAATTTCCCGCTCACACTTGGAAATTTCACAATAATTTTCAGTATTTTGCTCATACTTTTACAGATATTGATTTTGAGGAAAAATTTTAAGATAGAAAATATTTTGCAGATACCCGTTTCCATTGCGTTCGGATATTTTATTGACCTTACAATGTATATGTTTTTTTGGGTTAACCCGCAGAATTATGTATTAAAGCTTGTAGCACTTTTGGCGGGATGTATCGTCCTCGGCTTCGGCGTGTATATTGAGGTGTTGGCTGACGTGGTCATGCTGCCGGGAGAGTCGTTTGTGCGTGCCATTGTGCAGACGATGAACACTAACTTCGTAACCACGAAGATAATATTTGATTCGACAATGACGGTTGTTGCGGGCGTGCTCTCGGTTATCTTTTTTGGCAGGCTTAACGGTGTGCGTGAGGGAACAATCATTGCGGCACTGCTTGTCGGCTTTATTGCGAGACTTTTTGGAAAGCATCTTGAGTTTATAAAGCCGCATCTCTTCCCAGAGGATTATGTGAACGACGACAATTCCGAACGAAATAATGAGGCTGACAATGAAAACGACAGTGAGACAAACCGCAGGAATGTTATCGTCATCGGCAGACAGTACGGCTCGGGCGGACATGATATAGGAAAAATGCTTGCGGACAAATTAGGATACGAGTTCTATGATCAGGAAATCATCAAAATGATTGCGGGAACCACGGGAATGACCTCTGAATTTATACAAAAGAAGGAGGAGACCATGACGAACAGCCTGCTGTATGACCTCGTCAACCAGATGTATCAATACGGCGATGAGAAGGACGAAGCACCAAAGGATAAGATATTTGCGGCTGAGTCCAAGGTTATCATGGAGCTTGCGGACAAGGGAAAATGTGTCATAATCGGAAGATGCTCTGATTATCTTTTAAGAAACGACAACCGCGTGCTGAAGGTATTTTTCACGGCGCCGATAGAGAGCCGCATAAAGCGTGTGATGGAGCGTCTCGGAGTGGATTACGGCGATGCACAGCGAAAAATCCGCAAGGTGGATAAGCAGAGGGCTGACAACTACCGCTATTACACGGGCAGAATATGGGGAACTGCCGCTAACTTTGACATCACGATAAACACGGATATGGGAACCGAATATATAGAAAAATGTATTGATGAAGCCATGGAGGTGCACTCATGAAAATTGCGCTGGCATCCGAGCCCATAAAAAACGGGGACATTGATTTTAATTTGCGGTCAATAACGGACTGCATGAAAAAATGCAGCAAAAAGGCTGATTTGGTGCTGTTCGGTGAATCGGTTTTACAGGGCTTTGATGCTCTCTGTTGGGACTATGAGAAGGATAAGCAGGTGGCGGTCGAGCTTTCGGATGCACGCATTTTAAAAATCCGCGGGTGTGCGAAGGAATGTGGGCTTGCCGTTTCGTTTGGATTTATTGAGCGTGTGAAGGATTCGCTGTACAGCACCCAGATTTTTATCGGAAAAGACGGCGAGATTGTCAATGTGTTTCACCGCGTGAGCGTAGGCTGGAAGGAGTACACGATGACGGATGAGCACTATGTTGAGGGCAACAGCTTTGAAAGGTTCCGATATGAGGGAAAAAGCTTTGCCATCGGCTTGTGTGGCGACCTTTGGACGGACGGCAGACCTGAGGAAATGAAGCGGCTTGGCGTCGACATAGTGCTGTGGCCTGTGTGGTGCAACTACATATCTGATGAGTGGGAGAGCACCGTAAAAGGCGAGTACGCGGCTCAGGCGGGACTCTGCGGGGATAATGTGCTACTTGTCAATCCATGCTGTGTGGACACGGAGGAGATTGACACCGGTGGCGCAGTTTATTTTAAAGACGGTGCAGTCATCGAGGAGCTTCCGTTCAACCAGAGAGGCTGTCTCATTGTGGAGGTGTGATTTCGGGAGAAATCACGATTGTTGTGATAAATTACATATTTTAAATCCGAATGAGGATAATAGGCAATGATGCTTGTTATCCTCATTTTTTATGTAATGGGAAACTTCATTCTTATAACATAAAATGAATGATTTTGCATGAATGACTTTGAACGATAAATACGCGATACATGAATGAAATTGACAAAAGGAACAGCTTGAGGATATCTAATTATGCATAAAACGTCAAAATGCACAAAAAATAGTGGCATTTTTGTGAATTAGCACGATTGATTATGAACGAATTTGATTGTAGAATGAAACCATCAGGAACGGAGAGAGGAGGATGACAGGTGATATACACTGTGACCTTTAATCCCTCACTCGACTATATAGTGGGGGTTGACAATTTTAAACCGGGTGCGACGAACCGTACCTCATACGAACAGATGCTTGCGGGCGGCAAGGGAATCAATGTGTCGTATGTTCTTAAGAATCTCGGCTTCGAGAGCACGGCACTTGGATTTTTGGCAGGCTTTGTCGGTGAAGAACTTAAGAGAAGAATTGTGGCGGACGGAATCAATGCCGATTTTCTTATGCTTGAGGATGGAATATCCAGAATCAATGTGAAGCTTAAGAGCATTGAAGGAACGGAGATTAACGGAATGGGACCTGACATACCGGCTGACAAGGTTGAGGTGCTAAGGGATAAGATTAACAGTTTAAAGGCGGGAGATATTCTTATTCTTGCAGGAAGTATTCCACAGTCTATGCCGGATACAATCTACATGGATATCATGTCTGATTTGCAGGGACGAGGCGTTGACATTGTGGTCGATGCGACAAGAGATCTTCTTATGAACGTTCTTTCCTACAAGCCGTTTTTAGTCAAGCCGAACAATCACGAGCTCGGCGAGATATTCGGAGTGGAGTTAAGCACAAGGGAGGAGGTTGTCCCTTACGCTAAGAAGCTTCAGGAGAAGGGGGCAAGAAATGTACTGGTGTCGATGGCAGGAGAAGGAGCCGTGCTTATCGATGAGAACGGATGCGGGTACATGAGTGAGGCGCCTAAGGGCAAGGTTGTGAATGCTGTCGGCGCTGGAGATTCGATGGTTGCCGGATTTGTTGCGGGTTATCTTGAGAAAAAGAATTATGAATATGCATTTCATAAAGGACTCGCGGCGGGAAGCGCGAGTGCATTTTCAGAGCAGCTTGCGACTAAGGCGCAGGTCGAAGCACTCCTTAGTAAAATTGAGGGTAAATAAAGGCTTTTGAAGGTGAAGTAAAAAAAGATTACAACAATACATTCTGCAGCGAAAGCAGAATGGGAAATGGAGGAGTTATGAGAATCACGGATTTGCTCGACAGAAACAGTGTCATGCTTGGTGCGGCACCTTCCGACAAGAAGCAGGCACTTGAACAGGCGGTTGCACTCATGGCTGAAAGCGGAAAGCTTGCGGATGAGGAGGCTTATAAAAAGCAGGTGTTTGCAAGGGAGGAAGAGTCAACCACCGGTATCGGGGAGGGAATAGCCATTCCTCACGGAAAGTGCGATGCGGTTATTAAGCCTGGACTTGCGGCAATGGTTATACCGAACGGAGTTGATTTTGAATCGCTCGATGATGAGCCGGTCACACTTCTTTTTCTTATAGCGGCACCCAACACCAAGGATAATGTGCATCTTGACGTGCTAAGCAAGCTCTCGGTCATGCTTATGGATGAGGATTTCACGGCTAAGCTCCGCGCGGCGAAGAGTGTGGATGAATTCATGAAGATAATTGATGATGCCGATTCTGAGAAGGCAGGCATAGATGAGAGGCTCAAAACCGACGAGGGAAAAGTAAGCAAAATTCTTGCAGTTACCTCATGCCCAACCGGTATAGCTCACACCTACATGGCAGCGGAGGGACTTGAGAAGGCAGCAGCCAAGGCTGGCTGCACAATCAAGATTGAGACAAGAGGCTCAGGCGGAGCTAAAAATATCCTGACAGAGCAGGAAATAGCAGATGCGGACTGCATTATCGTTGCTGCGGATGCCAAGGTTCCGATGGAGAGATTTGACGGAAAGCATGTGCTTGAGTGTCAGGTCTCGGACGGAATCAGCAAGGCGGATGAGCTCATTGAGAGAGCACTTAAACAGGATGCACCGATATACAGGTCGGGAAACCACACGGAGGAAACAGTTAATAGCAAAGGAAAGTCGGACAGCTTTGCACACAGAATATACATGCAGCTCATGAACGGCGTGTCCCACATGCTCCCGTTCGTCGTCGGCGGAGGTATTCTGATTGCGATAGCATTCCTGATTGATGGACAGAGTGTTGATATAAATCTTCTCTCGGCGGCAGAGAGAGCGAACTTTGGTACAATCACACCTGCTGCAGCATTTTTTAAGGGAATAGGCGGTGTGGCATTCGGGCTTATGCTTCCGGTGCTTGCCGGATTTATTGCGGAAGCGATAGCGGACAGACCGGGACTTGCGCTTGGCTTCGTCGGAGGAATGATTGCAGCGAACGGCAAGTCGGGCTTCCTTGGAGCACTTGCGGCAGGATTTATTGCAGGATATGTAATTTTACTTTTAAAGAAGGTATGCGATAAGCTTCCTGAGAGCCTTGAGAAGCTTGCTCCCGTACTCTTTTATCCGGTATTCGGTATTCTGATTATGGGTGCGGCGATGAATTTTGTGGTTGAGCCTGTCATGGGAGCAATCAACACGGGACTTAATTCAGGACTTGCAAGCATGAGCGGAACGAGCAAGGTTTTACTCGGATTCATCCTCGGAGCAATGATGTCAGTCGACATGGGAGGACCTTTCAACAAGGCTGCGTATGTTTTCGGAGCAGCTTCCATCGCGGCAGGAAATTATGATATAATGGCAGCGGTTATGATAGGAGGTATGGTTCCGCCTTGTGCCATCGCACTTGCAACAATTTTTTTCAAGAACAAGTTCACCAAGGAGGAGAGACAGTCGGGACCTGTCAACATCATAATGGGACTTGCATTCATAACAGAGGGTGCAATTCCTTATGCGGCTTCAGACCCGCTCCATGTACTTCCGGCATGTATAATAGGTGCAGGAGTATCGGGAGCATTGTCAGAGGTGTTTAACTGTACACTCATGGCACCACACGGCGGAATATTCGTATTCCCTGTTGTCGGCAACGCACTTATGTACCTTGTGGCACTCGTAATCGGAACAGCGGTGTCAACGGTATTGCTTGGAGTTTTTAAGAAAAAAATAGCGTAATTTAATAATTAAAAAATGTAATTTTATAATAGCAGATTCAGGTTAATTATTTATTATTTTACCAATAGACAGTTGTGGGATTTTATATAACAATTCCGGACTTTTTGTATTCGCCAGTGCTTAGAGGCTGTACTTTAGCCTCTTAGGCACTGCTGCGTAATACAATTAAGCGGGAGCGTGTCCGGAAGTGTTATATAAAATTCCACAACGTCAAGGTCAAGGTAACCAATGAAAGGAGAACAAACATGAAAACATTTTCTTACACAATCAAGGATGCACAGGGAATCCACGCAAGACCGGCAGGCGAGCTTGTAAAGGCAGCCAAGGGCTTTGCAAGTGAAATTAAAATCGGAAAGGGCGGCATGATGGTTGACGCCAAGAAGATATTCGGTATCATGGGACTCGGCGCAAAGCAGGGAGATACTGTTGAGTTCAGCTTTAACGGAGAGGACGAGGAACAGGCTTACAGTGTGATAGCAGCTTTTATGGAGGCTAACTTATAATATTGATACGAAGTATTTTGAAGGTCAGTGTTGAACGGTTACGATATATCATAATGTATGGATGAAGTAACAGCCGACGGGATTGGAGGGTTATGGGATGCAGGTTTATCACGGGAAGAGCGTATTCGGCGGAATAGCCATAGGTAAAATCAGTGTTTTTTCAAAAAAAGAGCACAGAATCGTGAGGGTTAAGATAAGTGATATTGATGCTGAGCTGGTGCGCTTTGAGGCAGCAAAGCAGACGGCGCTTACACAGCTTGCGGCATTGTACGAGAAGGCATGCAGGGAAGTGGGCGAGGCAAATGCAGCTATATTTGAGGTTCACCAGATGATGCTTGAGGACGATGATTTCATTGACTCGGTAAAAAACATCATAACCACACAGCAGGTTAACGCCGAGTATGCGGTTGGCTTGACGGCTGACAATTTTGCCAATATGTTCTCGGCAATGGATGACGAGTACATGCGTGGAAGAGCGGCTGATGTTAAGGATATATCGGAGCGTCTCATATCAATTTTAAAGGGAAGTGCGGATGGAAGGCTTGATGCTGAAGATCCGGTGATTGTGCTTGCCGAGGATCTGGCACCGTCTGAGACTGTACAGATGGATAAGGACAAGATACTTTCTTTTGTGACCGTGCATGGCTCCGTGAACTCACATACGGCGATTCTTGCGAGGACGATGGGCATTCCGGCGCTTGTCGATACGGGATTTGCACTCACGGAGGATTTGAACGGAAAGGAAGCCATTGTAGATGGCTTCGACGGAGTTATTTATATCGAGCCTGACGAGGAGACATCCGAGAGACTCTTAAAGCGCAAGGAGGAAGAGGACGAGAAAAAAGAGCTTTTACTAACACTCAAGGGAAAAGAGGATGTTACACAGGACGGAAGGCATGTTATGTTGTATGCGAACATAGGCAGTACCGGCGACCTCGCGATGGTTTTAAAGAACGATGCGAGCGGAATCGGACTCTTCAGAAGCGAATTTATCTATCTTGAAAGTGACGATTTTCCATCTGAGAACGAGCAGTTTCAGATCTATAAATCCGTTGCGGAAACAATGGCAGGAAAAAGAGTAATTATAAGAACTCTCGACATTGGTGCGGACAAGAAGGTTGATTACTTTAATCTCGATGCGGAGGAGAATCCTGCACTCGGTTACAGGGCAATAAGAATCTGCCTTTCACAGCCTGAGATATTCAAGACACAGCTTCGTGCGATACTCCGTGCCGGCGTGTACGGAAATATTGCAATCATGTATCCTATGATTACCTCGGTCGATGAGGTAAGAAAAATAAAGGTAATCATGAATGAAGTAAAGGCAGAACTAAAGGAGCAGGGTATTGCCTATGCCGATGTGCTTGAGGGAATTATGATTGAGACACCGGCGGCGGTAATGGTGAGTGACGAGCTTGCGAAGGAGGTCGATTTCTTCAGTATCGGAACCAACGATCTCACACAGTACACACTTGCCATTGACAGGCAGAATCCTAAGCTTGACGACTTCTACAACCCACATCATCCGGCAGTGTTAAAAATGATACGGATGACGGTCGAGAATGCTCATAAGGCAGGAATATGGGCCGGAATCTGCGGCGAGCTCGGAGCTGACACCACACTCACGGAGGAGTTTATAAGAATGGGTGTCGATGAGCTGTCGGTATCACCGGGAAGAATATTACAGATAAGAAAAATCATCAGAGAGACGACATTGAAAAAATAATTATGTTATAAAAGAAATATAGTATTTTTTGTCTCAGCAGTTGGAGGAAAAACAAATGTTGACAGAAAGACGGCAGGAAGAGATTGTAAGGTTGGTATATGAGAGGGGGAGCATAACGGTTGCTGAGCTCAAGGAGATACTTGGCACTTCTGAATCGACGATAAGGCGTGATATCATTGCGCTTGATAAGGAGGGGAGACTTACCAAGGTGTTCGGTGGTGCGATAGCACTTCATCAGGCACAGATTGTGAACAAGGAGCTCTCCATGGTTCAGAAGCAGGAGCTTCAGACGGTGGAAAAACAGACAATCGCAAAATATGCGGCTTCTTTAATTGAACCGGATGACTGCGTATATCTTGATGCCGGAACGACAACAGGATGGATGATTGAATATATCGGGGAGGAAAAGGCAACCTATGTGACAAATGCACTTTCGCATGCGAAGCGTCTTGCGGACAAAGGCTTTTGTGTAATCCTGATTGGCGGTGAGCCTAAGAGCTCGACGGATGCCATTGTTGGGGCAGAAGCCGTTTTAAATCTCCAGAAATACCATTTCAGCAAGGGCTTCTTTGGCGTAAACGGTGTCGACAGGACGAGCGGCTTTACAACGCCTGACGCGAAGGAAGCTATGGTAAAGCAGGTGGCTGTAAAAAATACCCAGTCGGCACACAGATATTTCCTCACAACCTCCGCAAAGTTCGGCGAGGTGTATGCGGTCACATTCGCCGGCTTTGAGGGTGGGGTGATACTCACAGAGGACAACGTGAGCGAGGTGCTGCCGAAGAGCATGGAGGTTGTGAATGTGAATGAGCAAAATTAAAACCTGACGAGTATAATGAATTATATTTATACATATCGGCTCCGTTGTACGAAGTAAGATGTTCTAAGAACTCTGCAGAAGTTATCTATGCATTTCGCCAACGCTGCCAAACGCACATCCTTGTGCTATGGCAGCTAAAACGGCATCCGTGCCGTTTCTTGGCTGTGTATTTAACAGAGTTCTAAGAACATCTGTACTTCTCCCAAAAGTCACGATATGTATAAATATAATCATTATACATAGTTTGGTCTTAAATGTTTTTAAACATAATTTCATAGGTAATTTATCTGGTGGGACAGTCGGTAAAAAATAATTGCACCTCCGAATTCTCTGAGCATATGTTATAAGTGCTTGGAGGGTTCGGATTTTTTTGTAAAAAATAAGTTGCAAACATTTGTTCGATGCTATATAATGCTTTGTGTGGAGTAGTTAAGTATTATTTAAGGGGATATGGTTTTATTGTGGAGAACATGACTATGGATAAAAAATATAATAAAAGATATTTGAAAGATACTTTAATATAGATTCTGTAGAGTATTATGCCTGGCCGGGCGAGAAAGAAGAAAAAAGACGTGTGTTTTGTCTCAGCAGGAAAACGGATTGAGGAATATAAGGTCCTACGGAGCGTAGAATCCGCATGAATTCACCATTTTCTACGCTGTGTGGGTGTGTTTTCTGATGGAATTGAAGGATAATCTGCTCAGAAAGGAGGCAGCCTGATGGATCAGATTTTGATTGGAAAGTTCATTGCGGGCGAGAGAAAGAGAAAAGGTTACACGCAAAAGCAGCTTTCCGAAAAATTGGGAATCAGTGATAAGACAATCTCAAAATGGGAGCGTGGAAACGGTTTTCCCGAGGTGTCATTGCTTTTACCGTTATGTAATGAACTTGACATTACGGTGAATGAGCTTTTATCCGGGGAGAGAGTTTCTGAGGAAGATTATCGCAAGAAAGCGGAGGAAAATATGGTGAATTTAGTGAGAGAGGCTCAGGAGAGCAAAAAGAAAATAATATTGTCGGCAATGGTGGCATTGCTCGTGATTGTGGCGGCAACGCCTATGTTCGTTGTATCGGGTGCGATTGAGATGGACACATGGGTCAGGATTACACTAATCGGAATAGGGATTGTGGTTGTTGTAATCGGCATAGCGATTGCTTGTGTACTTGACCGCGATGCAGGTGCTTATGAATGTCCGGAGTGCAGCACGCGATTTGTTCCTGACATGAAGGACTATATTATGGGAGCACATACAATCACCAAGCGTAAGCTTGTGTGTCCGCACTGCGGAGCGCATAGGTATTGCAGGAAAGTGCTGACAAAGTGATTTTTCCCGGCTGAACAAAAATGTTGCAAACATTTGTTCGATGTTGTATAATGCTTTATATGGAACAGTTAAAGGTATTCATTTGGGGAAGGGATGTGAAAGGCAGTGACTAAGGAGGATTTATTTGCACCGATAAGAGAGCGGTACGGCGAACTTAAGGAGGCACTCAAGGGAATTGATTTGGAGAGGATAAGGGAGCTTACCCTGGAGGTTTATGCGATGGTGCATCCTGCCGAGATTTCGGGCAGGAAGGAAAAGACGATTGCGGATTACGTGCTTGACTATATGATGAAGGGCAATCAGAATGTACTCGTTCCGAGAGAGGATTACGATGTCGACCTGCACTATGCCGGGACGAGGACGGTGCCAATGTGCTGGCAGTTCTGGCACACATATCGAATCGAGGATTTGGTGAGCAATATTTTGATGATTAACGGAGAACAGATTTTTAATGACGAATGGCAGAGGAAAATCGGTTCACCGATTACCGATACGGGTAACGCGCTTGAGCTTGACGAGGCGGTTACTTTGGGAAAGTCAATCAATGTCGATGCACTTTACGAGTACATGATTACGGTCGGAAAGAATACAAGGGAAATACTCGCAGGGCTCACCCTTGAGCAGATTAATTCCATGGTTCCGGAAGAGTGGGTGATGCGTATTCTTGAGGAGGGCGGCGTGACTACGGACTTCCGCTCGGTGTGGCTCTTGGTATACTGGGGGAGACTTACAAGGGGCGGAATGATATTGACACCGATGACGGATCATCATATGATGCACCTTCCGCCTTGTATCAACAATCTGCCGATTTTGGAGTGAATGGCAAGATTTTTATTTTGAAGAGGGGTATTGCTTATGAACGGTAAGTTACATATTGAACCTAACACGATTCAGGAGACCTTGGCTATTCCTTAATGAGAATTGTGAGGATTGATTTTTAATATAATAATCGCAAAAGAGTCAAAGGGAGGTCACATGCTTGAGTACATAAGAAACGAACTTATTAATATGTCTGACAAGGGAAATTATGCTGCATTCACAGCGTCACTCATACCCGGATGTGATAATGTCATCGGTGTGAGGCAGCCGATATTAAAAAAATATGCAAAGCAGCTTGTAGCCGGGAATGAGGATTTCAGGCAGCTGATTTTAGAGCCTGACATCTACCACGAGGAGACTCTTCTGAGAGGGTATGTAATCGGCTGCGGAACAGCAAAGGAAAAGAACTTTGACAGAGCGCTGGCTGACCTTGAACAGTTCGTGCCGCTTGTGAACAACTGGGCTGTGAACGATTGCTTCTGCGTGGAATTTAAGGTTATGGATAGGTTTAGGGACGAGTTTTTGCCGTATATAAGGGAATGTACGATGTCGTATGATGAGTACAGGGCGAGAGTGGGACTTATCATGCTTCTTGACCATTATCTCAAGATTGATGAGTTTGGAAATAAGAAGCCGAGAATGAAAAAGGTTACTCGTGAGGATATATATGTGAATGGTGAGAAAGCCACAGGAAAATATCTCGAGGAGATATTATCTCTTGTGAACAGGGACTTTTCGGGCAACGGATATTACACGCAGATGGCAGCAGGATGGCTACTTGCGGAGTGCTTTGTGACATTTCCGGCAAGAATATGGGAATTTCTCGCAGACAAGGAGCATTTGAGGCTTGATAACGTATCATACAGGAAGGCAGTAAACAAGATATGTGAATCGCTCACACCCGACAAAGAAGTGAAGGCGATGGTGAGAAGGCTGTAATTGGCTTTTAATATTAAGTATGGTTGATACATGAGGTTAATCAGATATGAATAACGTAAGAATTGTAAAGGCAGAGAAAAAGAATTTGCCGAGAGTTTTGGAGATATACTCTTATGCGAGGGAGTTTATGCGGGAGAACGGTAATCCGACCCAGTGGGAGAATCTTTCCGCGATAAAGGATAGTCTCGTCAATGATATGGAAAATGGGAATCATTACCTTATCAGGGATGATGAGAATATCTATGGAGCATTTGCGTTTATTGTGGGAGAGGATTCCACATATAAGAAAATCGAGCAGGGTGAATGGCTTTCTGATGCTGAGTACGGGACGATACACAGAGTCGCGTCGGATGGAAGAATACATGGAATGATGGGAATGATTGTGCAATTCTGCTCTGAAAGGATTGCGCATCTGCGCATTGATACTCATGTGGACAACAAGATTATGCAGCATCTTATTTTGAAGAACGGATTTAAGAGGTGTGGAATTATTTATATTTCGGACGGCTCACCTCGCATTGCATACGAGAGAATATAGCAAAGGGGCGTGTTTACATGGAACTTGATATAGTTGGTCTTGTCAGTGCATGTTCGTATGCACTTGACTGCATAGAGGCGGAGCTTGTGCATGTGACGAATCGACATGGCAAGCGTGTCGCATACATAAGCGTGTGTATGGCGGAAAGATTGGGAATAAAAGGAAGAGCATTGCAGGATTTGGCAATATGTGCGCTGCTTCATGACAATGCACTCACCCAGTATATTTCAGAGGAGGTGCAGAAGAAGCCTGATGCAGTAAATGCGGAGGGAGAATATGACAGGAGTGCGATGTCTGAGCTTGTATCGGAGATTACACCTGAGAAGCTTGGTGTTCATTGTATATACGGTGAACAGAATATAAAGAAGCTTCCGTTTGACACGGATATGTCCGGAGTTATTTTGTACCACCATGAGAATGCCGACGGAACGGGACCTTTTGGAAAGAGATGGGATGAGATTCCGCTTTTTGCAAGGATTATCCATATTTGCGATATGGTGGATGTAATAGGAAATTCGTGTGATTTCAGCGACGGGAACTGGGTTAAGGCACAGAACTTTATAAGAAAGAACAGGGATATTCTTTTTGACAGTGAGTGCGTTGATGCTTTTCTTGACGTATTTTCGGAAGAAAATTTTGTGAGTATGTCACAGGATGCGTTTGAGGAGGAGTTATGGAAAACGATACCGAGACAGAAGCGTTCATGTGATTTTAACACATGTAAGAATATAGCGGATTTCTTCGCGCAGATTGTTGATTACAAGTCGGAATTTACCGGAAAGCATTCGCTCGGCGTGGCACAGAAGGCGGCGGAGCTTGCTGAGTATATGGGGTATTCGGAAGCAGATATCGAGAAGATTTATATGGCGGGAGCACTGCATGACATCGGAAAAATGGCGATTGGCAATGAGATTTTGGAGAAGCCGGGGCGTCTTAGTGATGAGGAGTTCTCAAGAATGAAGAATCATGCGGGATACACATATATGATACTGTCCGACGTGGAAGATTTTGAGGAGGTGCGCGACTGGGCGGCACTTCACCACGAGAAGCTTGACGGAACGGGATATCCATTTGGCAGGACAGGGGCAGAGCTTAATGAGCCGGAGCGTATAATGGCGTGTGTTGACATATATCAGGCACTCACGGAGTCGAGACCTTACAAGAGCGGAATGACGCATGAAAATGCTTGTGCCATATTGGAGGATATGGCGGGGAAGGGCTGGATTGACGCCGTGATAACAGGGAAGATAAAAAAATGCTTCGCAGCCACGATATAAGTGGGTATACAGATTATTGGCTGTATGTGTTAAAATAATATATAGTATTATGTAAAGGAAACAGGTATGGGTATGAATAAGAGAACTCAGGATGAAGGACTTATCGGGAATGCTAAAATAGAGGAGGCGGTTCTTGCACTTCAAAATGAGCCGTCACAGGAGATGCTTGCGCACACGCTGACGGTTATCCGCAGACGTATGAAGGAGGACGGTCAGTTGGTAGTTGCGGTTGAGCCGTCGCTTGAGAGTACACAGATGAAGCTTCAGACCGTAAAGACTGCAGACGGCGTAAGCTGGTGGGCAGCATTTACGAGCTTTGATGAGGAACTTAAAGGAGCCGGCAGCGTGATGTCCACGTTCCTGTCGGATATTGGCAAGCTGTTTGAGACTGCACTTGAGGTGCCTGAGATAAATGGAATTATTCTAAATCCGTGGAACAGGACGATAATGCTTGACAAGGAGCTTATTAAAATCATTATGTCCAAAGCGTAGAAAATTAATATATAGGGAAACATAATCAAGAGAAATTGAAAAAAATATTGCATTTTTAATGTTACTCATTTATAATATTAACCATAAAACCCATCGGGTGTGGATTTTTCAAGATTTGAAGTCTTTTTTCGCCACATAGCTTAACAGGCTATGTGGCTTTTTTGCGCCTTTGCGCGGATTCACATAATTTGTGCCGCTCGGCGGCGGAATGGAGATTATTATGAACCAGATATTTATGAAGGAAAGAAAGATTTTCCCTCTTGTGCTGTCCATGGCTCTGCCAATGATGCTGTCGATGGCATTCAGTTCACTGTATAATATTGTGGACAGTTATTTTGTTGCCAAGCTGTCTGAGGATGCAATGACGGCACTTTCACTGGTGTTTCCGGCTCAGAATCTCATGACATCGGTTGCAGTAGGGTTCGGTGTGGGAATTAATGCCATGATAGCCTTTTATCTTGGAGCCGGTCAGCAAAAAAGAGCGGACAAAGCTGCCACACAGGGGCTCATGTTCAGCGTGCTTCATGGATTTTTAATTATGACACTCTGCCTGATTGGCATGCCGGCATTTCTCGGAACATTTACTTCAAGACAATCGGTTGTGGATTTGGGAGTTGAATATTCCAATATAGTTTTTCTTTTCGCTGTGATTGTGAATGTCGGGATAACCTATGAAAAAATATTTCAGTCGGTCGGAAGAATGAAAGAGACCATGATATGTATGGTTATCGGATTTGTTGCGAACATAGCACTTGACCCTATGCTGATATTCGGAATAGGATTTTTCCCACGAATGGGTATAAGAGGGGCAGCAGTGGCAACAGGAATAGGACAGGTGCTCACACTGCTTGCATACATCGTTTTCGACAGGATAAAACCGCTTCCTGTAAAGTTGAGCAGGGAAAGCATCAGGCTTGATAAGGAAGTGTGCGGGCGTATGTACGGAATAGGAATCCCGGCGACACTCAACATGGCACTTCCGTCGGTGCTTATATCGGCGCTTAACGGAATACTGTCTGTGTATTCGGAAGTTTATGTGCTTGTGCTCGGCGTGTATTACAAGCTTCAGACATTTATATATCTTCCTGCTAACGGAATTATTCAGGGAATCAGACCACTCGTCGGATATAATTATGGTGCAGGGGAGAATAAGAGAGTTGAAAAGATATACAGACTTTCGCTGGTAATGACGGCTGTGATCATGACACTTGGAATGCTTGCCTGTTATGCGATGCCGTCACAGCTCATGGGATTGTTCACACAGAGCGCGGACACTATCTCAAAGGGAGAGACGGCGCTCAGAATCATAAGCCTCGGCTTTATCGTGTCGTCATTTTCTGTGACATTCTCGGGTACGCTTGAGGCACTCGGCGAGGGCGTGCCGTCGCTTGTGATTTCACTTTTAAGATATATCGTTGTCATAATTCCCGTGGCATTTGGCTTAAGCAGGGCAACCGGTGCAGTCGGTGTGTGGTGGGCATTTCCGATAACGGAGGCGGTTGCGGCTGTAACGGCATTTATTCTTTTTCACAGAATATGGGGCAAAAAGGTGAGAGCCGGAAAGGCTTAAAATCACTGAGATAAAAGACAGGCAGACAAAAAATATGGCAGGGAATTAAGAGCTTATGATGTATTTTTAAATCCCTGCCTTTATTATGTGAAGCTGCATTTCTATTACTTACTTATTCAAAAATGATGTGAAATAAAACTTTCTGTCGAGCAGATTTCCCACGATTCCGACCATCTTCCCCATTGTGAAGGCGGCAAGTACGGTTCCGATACCGAGACCATACAGATGATGAAGGAAAATGAAGGTGAGCAGTGCCGTAACGGCAAGGCATATTACATCGAAAGCTATCTTTATCTTAGGATAGCCGACCTTCGTTATTGCTGACAATTCTCTTGGGAACAGGTCGGTAGGTACAATAGGAAGCTTGCAGCGGTTGGAAAATGCTATGCCGACGCTGAGAAGAAGGTAGCTCACCATAAAAGTCTTGAGGAGACAGCGGATTATGAGTATGTGTATTTTCATGAGAATTCGGGAATCAGAAATGTTATAGATGATATGTTTGCAAGAGCCGGGCTCATACCGAAAATATCGTGTGAAACAGAGGAGGATGAGGTTATAGCGGGGCTTGTTGCAGCAGGCTTTGGAATAGCGGTTGTACCATATATGGATATGCTGCAAAAGCTTGATGTAGAGATAATAAAAATAACATCGCCTTCGTATGAAAGAAGCTTTTTTATGGTAAATGACGATAAGCGGTATATGCTTCCCGTGGTCAGACTTTTCTATGACTTTGTTTTGCGAAGCCGGGACGAAAAAAAGAAAGCGAAAATAATATTTAACTTGAATGTATATAATATAAAGTTATAGAATAGCAGGTAGGAAGGCAGAAGGTATTGGATAATTAATTTTTATAAAATATAAGAAAGTGAAATGCAAAGCAACAATTTTATATGAGCAGGCAGCGAAGCGGGTTGCGAATATCTTTGACTATGAAATATGTGGGAGGCAGTATGTTCAGGATAGGTGTGGATTTGGGCGGTACGAATATTGCAGCGGGGCTGGTTGATGACAATTACAAAATTGTGGACAGAGAATCGGTAAAGACCAATGTGCCGAGACCTTCTGAGAGTATCGTACAGGATATCGCAGGGCTTGTAAATGTTCTGCGTGAGAGAAATAATCTTGAGGAGAAGGACATAGAGGCTGTCGGTGTCGGTGTTCCGGGAACAATCAATGAGGATACGGGGTATGTGGAGTATTCCAACAATATACACTTTGAGAATGTACCGTTTATAGAGATGTTAAGCGGGCTGATATCGATACCTGTGCGCTTCGGAAATGATGCTAATGTGGCGGCACTCGGCGAGTATCTTGCGGGAGGTTATAACGTGCAATCCTTTGTCATGATTACACTCGGGACGGGCATCGGGAGCGGGATAATTCTCGACGGCAGACTCATAAAGGGAATTAATTTTGCCGCGTCCGAACTTGGACACACCGTCATAAAGATGGGCGGTGAGCTGTGTACCTGTGGAAGAAGGGGCTGCTTTGAGGCATATGCTTCCGCGACGGCACTGATAAGAGATACAAGGCGCAGAATGACATCGGAAGAGTATTTTGGAGAAAATGCTGCTATGAAAACGGTTTTATGGGATTTGTGCGGCAAAGATATGGATAATATTGAGGCAAAGTATGTGTTCGATGCCGTAAAGCTGCATGATGAGCTTGCAAATGAGCTTTTTTCGGATTATACTGATTATCTTGCGGAAGGAATTGCCAACATCATCAATATTCTACAGCCGGAGCTTGTATGTATCGGTGGGGGAGTGAGCAAGGCGGGAAAAATGCTTCTTGCACCGGTAAAAGAGAAGGTGGCAAAGCTTATTTTTTCAAAAAATTCCGCTAAAAACACGGATATAGAGCTGGCAAGACTTGACAATGATGCAGGGATTATCGGTGCAGCTATGCTGTAATGTAATTATCAGGAAAGTGATTTTGCATTGCTTCTAAAGCAGCTATACACAATTAAGTTTATATTGCATGTTTTGACACCTGAATCATGAACAGGCAATTGCGAAACACAATTTTGACGATAAACAGTTGTGCAAATTTAACAAATTCGCAGGCAGGTACTATGAAGCCGCCGGTACTTAGGCAGTGTATTTTACTGCGTTATGTAC
>OLGY01000186.1_pt1 | contig 53784 bp, 44 predicted proteins | sample 1605951 | NCBI WGS metagenome assembly OLGY01 (sample SAMN03283280) | human gut metagenome | biome: human-associated habitat; material: feces | host: Homo sapiens | place: Peru | collected 2012
GACATCTCGGCTTAAGTGTATGTCTGTTGAATGTACACAAAATATGAGCCGAAAATAATATCTTACAACTGATATTTCAATTTCTCTAATGCCGTATATGTCTCATCAGCTATCTGTGCTCCATAGATTGTAAGCTGCACACATATGTCTGCAATATTAAATGGTGTAACAATTGCATCCATTGATATCATAATATCATCACCATCAAGTACTATCTTGCCCCATCTATATCTCTGATTCATCTTATTAAGCAGGAAGAATAAATTACCCGTCTTATCCTGTTCTTCAACTTTATAGAAATTATAAAATCTTACTGATACGGAATTAGTCTTATCTTCAGTCAGAAATAATACAGTAGTTGTAATCTTAGTTTCAGGTAATTGCTGCATCATTATTACACCTTCCTTATCATCTCCATGTACAGAATGTTTAATTTCTTTCTTATCAAGTTGCAAACTTAATGCTTCTGCTAAAATACTCATTTAAATGTTCCTCTCTCTCTTATGTTTTATTATCAGATTCCATATATCGTTGTATGAATATCTAAAAGATTGCCTTTTTCGCAAGGTTGTCGGCCAAATCGTTATATACATCGTTTGAATGACCTTTTACTTTGACAAAACTGATTTTAACTTCTTTACTAATTTTATCATAAAATTCTTTATATGCAATCGTTCCCTGCTTATTTGTTTTCCAATAGCCAAGGCACCAGCTTGCTATTCCCTCATAATCGTGATAAATCACAAGCTTTTTAACTTTATTATCTAGTGCATACTGCATAGCTGCTTCTGCACCTTTAATCTCGCCTGCTACATTTCTCATCTCTGCTAATTCTTTATTATCAACTTTCTGTGAGAAATGCTTTTCACTTCCATTATGAAACATTACAACTCCATATGAAAATTCCTTTGTCACATTGTTATAACTTCCATCAACATATGCAACCGCAGTATCTTCATCAGTTACAGGTCTGCCAGCCTCATCGGTACTTATTCCTGTATTAACTTTGTTATTAAGAAAATCAGCAGCATCTTTAGGGCTTAAAAAGCTTTTATATTTAGCTCCTTTATATCCCTCTACCTGCCTCTTACAATCGTCCCAGTTAAGATATATTCCTGGAGTTCTGCCTACTCTTACGGCATAATATTTCTGTTGTGCAGCCATACTAATCCTCCTATCATCATTATTTCAGGTACGCAATATATCAATGCTATTATACACATCAAGTGTTCCATATCCCCATTCTCTGTTAGGATATGATAACGTCGGCTTTCTGCTCGCACCTCTTATAAGATAATTCTTAATCTCTATTGTGTTCATATTAACTCTGTTGCCTCTTAATATACCCCACTCCATAAATTGCGCCATAACACCTGCTGTTATACCTGCTGAGATACTTGTTCCCGATAATCTGATATATGAATTATTCAATGTCGGTGCAAGGATATTAACTCCCGGAGCAACAAATGTTGGGTTCATCATTGTGCCTATTGCATATCCTCTTCCTGAATTAATATAAAGTCCTGCGGTAGAATGGTTATATGCTCCCACAGATATTGGTATAAATGAATCTGCCGGACTCGTTAACGTAGTAAATGGATCAGGTTTTAGAAAATACACATCATCACCTACAAATTCCGTAATAGGAAGCCATATATTAAATGTTCCCGAGATTACCAGCTCACCATATACACGTATAGTCCAGACTCCTTCTGTAGGAGATTCTAATCGTATCTGTATTAATTCCTCACCGGTCATTCTCTCTACAAGTTCATATTTTACATAGATAACTGTACGTTCTAAAAATAACTTAAATACCTGCTCCTGACCTGAAACCGCTTGAACTCTTTTCACTCTTTCACCTGTCGGAGAAATAATTTCGACCTCAAAAATGTCCGGGGATCTTCCCCATAATTCTATCGTAAATCCTGAAATATTTGCACCGACTCGTATCTGTACATCTTCAAATGCATCTACTTCTGTAATGCTCCCACTAAAATGATGTCTGCTATTTCCCTCATTTCCTATGGGACATACAACAGCTACTCCGGTTCTTATTGCATAACTGTTTAAAAATGTTCCAAGCGTACTTATTCCACTATGTCCACCCTGATTGGTTCCAAGTGGTACACATATTATAACAGGTTTATTATACATATCAGCTATGTTGCTTATATATACAACAGCATTAATAATATCATTTTCCTGATATGCTTTAGCGCCTTCTCTTATAAAATAATAATCTTTCAGATATTTTTTAGCCTGTTTTAGCTTTACTACCACAATATCTGCCTGAGGTGCGGGACTTGCAAATCCTTGCTCTAAATTAATATTTCCTGCTGCAATTCCTGCCGTAAATGTCCCATGTATACTATCATCTGCCAAATTATTAAGAATAACTGAATCAGGATTAGACAATTCTTCATTGATTAATTCTCTCGTAATCTGACTTCCATATGCTAAGCCGTCTGGTGGAGCAAGTGACTGATCCTCCTGATTCCACGCACTCAATATTCTAGTATAACCATTCGAAAATCTGAATGCACTATGGTATGCATCAATTCCATCATCTATAATTCCTATTATTATTCCATTTCCTTCTAATTGAAGCCCCGGAATATTCTGAAGTCTTGATGCCCCTGTACTTTCTATTGCAACAGCATCCATCAGTCCATATAATTTAGGAATCTCATCATAATCATAGATAGACAATCCACTTCCGATTATCTCATTTATCGATTTATACACAAAAACATTCTGTAGTATTCCCGGATAAATGAAACATTTTCCATCAAGGTTTTTCCTTATATATTCTTCAACATCAGGAACTGCTTCTTCTATAAAATCTACATAAGTTTCTGATATAATATTCTGTCGGCAATCCATAATTCACCCACATACACATATTCTATAAATTCTATGCAGATATAAACATATCTATTCCTCAGCCTGTTTACTTTCTATCTGTGGTCTGTCAGCTCCACGCATTTCAATACGTGGTCCACCTGTTTTCTCTATATATTCTTTTGTAATCGTTACCTTACCGATATTGTCATCTTTAGGTATCTCATACATAATATCAAGCATGTATTCTTCAATTATAGACCTTAAAGCTCTCGCACCTGTCTTCTTCTCGATTGCTTTCTTAGCAATTGCCAATATCGCATCATCATCAAATTCCAAATCTACTTCATCAAGTTCTAATAATTTCTTATACTGTTTTAATATTGCATTCTTAGGCTCTTTAAGAACCTTTGCAAGCATCTCTTCCGTAAGTCCATCCAAAGTAAATATGATAGGCATTCTTCCCAGGAATTCAGGAATCATTCCATATGTTTTTAAATCTTCAATTGTTACCTGTCTGATTATGTCATTTACATCATCATATTTATCTTTTAAATCAGCTATAAAACCGATAGATGCCTGCTCATTTAATCTTTCTTTAATTATATCCTCTAAGTCAGGAAATGCTCCACCACAGATGAATAAGATATTTTTAGTATTAATTGTAGCCAATGGAACCATAGCATTCTTACTGTTAGCACCTACAGGAACTTCTACTTCGCTTCCTTCAAGTAACTTCAATAATCCCTGCTGCACACTTTCTCCACTTACATCTCTTGTTGTTGCATTTCTCTTCTTTGCTATCTTATCTATTTCATCGATAAATATTATTCCTGTTTCAGCTCTGTCTACATCATTATCGGCTGTAGCAAGTAATTTAGAAACTACACTTTCAATATCATCACCGATATATCCAGCTTCCGTAAGTGATGTAGCATCTGCTATTGCAAGAGGCACATCTAATAATTTAGCAAGAGTCTTTACAAGATATGTCTTACCTGAACCTGTTGGTCCAATCATAAGCATATTAGATTTCTCTATCTCCACACCATCTGCAACATCTGCTCCTACTCTCTTGTAATGATTATATACTCCGACAGAAATAACTTTCTTAGCATATTCCTGTCCAACTACATACTCATCAAGCATTGCCTTAATCTTATGTGGTGCAGGTATCTTCTTAATATCAAAACCGATGTCTTTCTTCTCACCTGGTTTTCTCTTCTTAAGCTTCTTCTGTCCTCTGAAATCTCCCTGTAAATCTGCCAGATTCACAAAACGTATATTAGGCAATCTTCCTTCTATATTATTGAGTCCGTTTCTATCCGGGCCTTTGTCTTCTTTCTCTTTGTCCTCTCCGCCATTGACAACATCTGTATTTTCAGAAGAAGTATTTTCATTATTCTCTGTATTTGAAGATACATTTGGAGCTGTATTGGAGGTTTCTTTTGTACTATTTGTACCTCCGCCTGAATTATTGGAATTGCCAAATATTAATGAATTAAGTGCTACATCATTTAAGTCCATTCCACCATTCAAGCCATTATGTTCTATCGCATCAAATGTTCTTTGCATACAATCAGGGCAGATTGTAATTCCCCCTGGCATAGTAACCTGTTTTCCTGTCTTACTCTCTGGTCTTCTGCATACAAAACATATCTTTTCGTATTCATCATCATTTATATTCTGATTATTATCTGTCATGTTAATCTCCATTCCGTTTATTTCCTATAGCAATATTTAGGCAATCCATTTTCTATTGGTGTTAAACTCTCCCCCTGAATCAATGGAAGTACATAATCTATAAAGCCTTGTAAAATATCTGTACCATCTTCACTTATCCATTCTCTTGGCACAACTTTTTCCTGATTACATACTTCTGAACAATCCACTGTCTCATATACTATCGAATATTCTTCTGTATCTTCTCTCTTCATAGCAATCATCTTGCCTGTTTCACCATTGAGTCCTGCCTTTACACCATTTCTGCCTGCCATAATAGCTTCTTCTATATCTGTCATTGATGCTAATGCAGCCTTACAACGCTGGTTTACATTTAATTCTACCGAACGTACTTTAACGCCTAATTCTTCTTTTATAACATTTTCAAGATATTTTCCACAACCTGTAAGCATCTTATGTCCAAATGTATCAACTCCGGCTTCAGATGAGTATTCACATATGAATTTGCCCTCTGAATCTTTAATTCCTTCTGATACGCACACGATAACATTATGTTTCTTATTTAATTCCGACTTAACTCTCTGCACAAATTTTTTAACATCAAATGCTACTTCCGGTAAATATATTAATACTGGATTATCTCCTTTATATTTTCTTGCAAGCACACTCGCAGCTGTTATCCAGCCTGCATGTCTTCCCATTAATTCAACAATCGTAACTGAATGTGTATCATATACATTTGCATCCATAACAATATCTCTTACGGTTGTTGCAACATATTTTGCAGCACTTCCATATCCAGGTGAATGATCTGTCTTAGTCAAATCGTTATCAATTGTCTTAGGAACACCGATTATTCTTACGGGACTGTTTGTCATTTTAGCATATACCGACAATTTATGAACTGTATCCATAGAATCGTTTCCGCCGATATAAATGAAATATTTTATATTAAGCTTATCAAATTTTTCAAATATAATTCTGTAAATAGAATCTTCCATAGATTCAGGAAGCTTATATCTGCATGAACCTAAATATGCAGCAGGTGTATGTTTTAATAACTCTATTTCTTCTTCTGAAACTTCACCTACAATATCTATTACCTTACCATCTATAAATCCCTCAATTCCATTAATCATTCCATAGATTTTGTCTATCTTATCATTATTATCACAAGCCTCTTTAATTACTCCATATAAACTTGCATTAATAACTGTTGTTGGTCCTCCACTCTGTCCTACTGCAATATTTACTAAACTCATAATAATCCTTTCCTTTCACTTAATCTAATATGTATATTCCATAATCATCTAACAGATTTAGATCATATAATTTTATGTCTTCTTTATCCTTGTCATCAATTACCCTGACTACCGGTCTGAATGGCATGCCTTTGTTCTGTCTGCTAACAATTCCATGCGTACCATCAGATAGATGTACTACCACACCATTAGGATAAACAGCTATATTTAGCATAAATTTTTTAAATACTTCTTCGTCATATTTAATTCCTACGTCCTGTTTTATAATGCTGTAGGCTTTAAAATTAGACATACTTTTACGATAACACCTTTCCGCCGTAAGTGCATCATATACGTCTGAAACTGCAACTATTCTTGCTAATTTGCTTATCTGGCCACCATATAAACCATACGGATAACCCGAACCATCTAATCTTTCATGATGCTGCAAAGCAATTTTTCTCGCTTCCTCACTCATATTGGTTCGCTCTAATAATATTTCATATCCTAACAGTGAATGTTCTTTCATATTAGCGAATTCATCATCTGATAATTTTCCATCTTTAAGCAATATATTTGAACTGATAAGCACTTTTCCTATGTCATGTAATAATGCGCCCTCCGCTAAATTTTTTAATTCAATTTCAGATAAATTCATTCTTCTTCCTGTTAAAACTGAAAATACTGCCGTATTGACAGAATGTATCAAGGTTGCATCATCTTTTACACCTATATCTGCCATACTGACAATTACGTCTTCTTTCTCAAATAAGTCACTTAGTATTGAAGTTACCATCTCATCAATTATATTGTCACTTAAATTTCCCTGATTCTTTATTGTATTGAAACAGTTATTCAATATGCGCTTACATTTCTCTCTGGTTTCATAATGTATTGCATCTAAAACCTCTATGTCAACAGATACATCATCTTTAACATATACAGAAAATATTCCAAATTTTTCCAATTTGTCAACATAATCTTTAAGTTTATCCATACCTTTAGCAAGTATAAGATTTCCATCATGATAAATAGATTTTGCAAGTGTCATATTTTCTGTTAGTTGATTTAGTTGTACTCTGCGCATACCTTTTCTCCCTAATTCTACCGTTAGACTTTATAAATCTTTATAATTTAAAATCTTGTATATAAATTAAACCATATATAGATAAGTATAACAAAAAAGCATATATTAATCTAGTGGAAAATAGATATTTATAAAATAAAGAATGTCGCAAGCGACATTCTCCGCCTGCGGCGGATTGCGATAGCAACATTTTCTGCTCCGCCGCAGTGCGATCCTCGCGGAGCGTTTTTTGCTTACCAGGATAATTTCAACGAAATTTCCTGGTAAGCAAAAAACAGACCGAATCGTAAATCGTCCGGTCTGTAAATTACTTTTAATTAATAATAATAAATCTGATTATTTCATCTCATCACCTAAAGTAACCTTTACTTCTTTTTCTTTATATTCATTACCCTTAGCATACTGAATTGTAAGTGTTACTTCAGTTCCTTTTTCGTAATATTCAAGTTTTCTCTGTAAATCTTCCATTGATGAGACTGATTCACCATTTATCTTAGTTATTACATTTGATTTCTCTATACCTGCCTTATCTGCAGCACCACCTTCCATTACTTCAATAACATATACACCTGTTGGTACACTATATGTCTCTGAAAGAGTGCTTGTTACATCTCTGCCATAAATGTTAAGATAGCCCTTTTTATCTGAATCCACCTTAGTAAGTGTCTCTTTATTCATAAGATTTTCAATTACATCTTTTACAGATGAAACCGGAATTGCAAATCCCATTCCTTCTACTGAAGATGATGAATATTTTGCTGCGTTGATACCGATTACTTCACCTTTTGAATTAAGTAATGCACCACCACTGTTACCAGGGTTAATAGCTGCATTGGTCTGGATTAATTTCATTGTTCTGTTCTCATACTGAACTTCTCTGTTTAAAGCACTTACAACACCTGTTGTAACTGACTGTCCATATCCTAATGCATTACCAATTGCAATTGTTCCTTCGCCTACTTCTAATTTATCTGAATCGCCAAGAGTTGCTACTTTTATCTGCTCTAATGTAGACTTCTTAATATCTGATAATTTAACTGCCACAACTGCAAGGTCTTTTTCTGAATCTGTTCCCTTTATAGCAGCATCAACTGTTTCATCATCTATAAACTGTACCTGTAAACTGTCTGCACCCTCTACAACGTGATTATTAGTAACAACCAATAACTCTGTATCATTCTGACCAATAATTATACCTGAACCTGCACCTGTCTGTTCTTCATACTGGTTATTATTACTATTACCATTTCCAAAATAATAATCATATAAGCTTCCACTGTAACCTGACTGTACAAGCTGTGTACTTGTTATAGCTACAACTGATGGCATTACATTCTTAACTACACCAGATACATCTGTTATTACTGTTTCTCCACTGCTTGATGTAGTAGTCTTATCTGCAGCAGTCTGTAATGTTGTTCCACCTTCTGAACCTGTTATTCCTGTATTGCCTGCACCCACTGAAGTACTTGGTATAACAACCGCTTCTTTTGAATTATTCTTAAATATTCCTAATGAATCACCTGTGAAATACATTGTTCCTGTGGCTACAACGCCAAATACTGCTGCACATACAACTAATCTTACTGTCTTAAATACGACTCCATGTCCTTTTCCCGCTTTAGCTTTCTTCTTAGCTTCTTTCTTCTCAAGCTTAGCTGCTGCTTTTCTTCTCTTTGCTTCGAACTTACTCTTCTCTTTCTCGACCTGCTGTCTTGCTTTCATTGCCTCTGTATCTTCTGATGGTCTGTCAACCATAACAAAATTTGTACTCTGGCTATCATTAGCTGCCATATCTGAAAAATTTTCTGAGGACGTATCTGAAGTGTTATTGTCTGTCTCATTAGATATGCTACTGAAGAAATTATTATTTGTATCATTACCTGTAGTAGTATTCACTTCATTTACTGAAGTCTCCTCTGATGTGTTATTCTCATTATTGAAATCAAATTCGTTAGTCATGTTATTTCCTCCATTCTATAAATCAGTATGTAAAGTACAAACTTTTATGTTTATACTGACTATCTTTCTTTTGATAGGAGTATAATAACAATGTTTTGTGTCATTTCTGTGTTTAAGTAGTGAAAAATTTAAGTTTTAATTCAATGAATTATCCTGATACATAAAGTAAACAACATAATTTTTATAAGCATATTTAATATAAACCCGGCTATCTACATAGTATATACTACTATCTTATCATCATCATCATAGGTTTCCATTTCAATATATTTTTCACTTTCCTGCATTTCACTTTCCTTAATAGGTTTAGCATATGTCATTTCATTATATGTATTTATGAATTCAGTTTTATCAATATTTTCTAAACCATTTACCTGAAATTTGTAAACATTCTTTTCTGTTTCTTCCGGCAATGCTTTCTTGCAATATAACTCTTTGTCCTTTAAATATTCATATATATCTGTCTTATTCTTTATTTTATATGATACATTATCTAATGTCATTTTATCATCTGACTTAATAACCATTTCATATTTGAGAGTTCTATTTTCTTTATCATTATATATTTTAACTTTGTATACATTAGAACTTGTATAAAACAATCGTTCTATGATATTTTCCTTATGTTTCTCTATTCGTAATTTGTTAAGATTATCTATTATCTCTGTGATAGTTTCCTTATTTACAATTTCGCTTGTTTTATTATGATATTTAATCTCTATATATTCTACTTCATCGGAATTAATATTTATCTGTCTGCTTTCCGGTTTATTAAAGACTTTATATAATATTATTGATAAACCGATTACGCATACTATTATAAGACTTAAAATAATTATTTTTTGTTTTTTCTTCATACGTTTTCTCCCATTATATCTGGTGGTTGTATCTATTCCGGTGAATATTCTACACCATTTATGGTTACACTTTTAATTTCATTTATATTAATGAATTTCTTAGCAAAATATATTTCATATGAATCTGAATCATCAAGTTGCCAGTTATCTCCATACTGTACAAAATCTTTCATCTTAATTTTCTTACCATTTTCCATTGTTATATATGAGTTTTTATTAAACAGTTTTGATTCTTTATCACTCCCTCTTTCTCTGCTTCTGATACCTAATGGTGATATGTAGAATTCTAAAATTGTATTATCTTCTGTAACATTTATTGATATACTGTTATCTGACTGTAGCAATTTAATTCTGCCGTAGTATGGTAATTCATTCTCATCTTCCTTTCTAAGATTTTCCTCTGCTTTTATTCTATCATTTGTCTGAATCAGTAATTCATTCTCCATTTCACTTACATCTAATGCCCCATATATTATGACTTCATTATCACTTATTCGAGACACCTGATAGCTTTTAAATGGTAATTTTTTGTATTTGTGATTAAATATATCTTTTGGAACAAATCCATCAAAAAAACTAATTGAATAATTATTATTTTCCATTACATAATATAAACTCTCTAATGTAAGATCAGCATTTAATTCTGACAAATTTACTGTATCACTTTTAACATTCATCTTATATGCACCTATTCCTGTCCGACTGTCAAAGATAATTTCATCAAGTGAGAATTTAAAATCTCTTAATTCTAATGCTCCTACATCCTTTACTACCAATGTATTTAAATATTCCTTTATATTTTTGTCTTCATCTTTGAAAATCATATTAATGATATCTTCATACTGTCCATTATCTTCTTCATTTTTCTTATCTGACTTATCTGATTTGCTGCACGCAATAATGCTAATTACTATTATTAATAAAAGTTGTAATATAATTATTTTCTTAATTTTCATATGTATTTTCCTTTCGATTATTTGAATCTATATACTAATTCTATCTTCTCCTTTCCTCTCCGCCACAATCTTCTACATAAATATATATTATTTTACTATATTTTCTCCGTTAACAACAATTGGTTTTCGTTGGTTTTATAAATTAATTTTAATAATTTTTCAATAATTTTTACTATTTTCGTTGGTTTTCGTTGGTTTTCGTTGGTTTTATCTGTTTTTATATATGATTTATTTGAGTTATATAAATCAAATGACAATTATATACAAATAGAGCATATCAATTTTATGACCGAACTTCTTCAATTAATCTCATAAAAGATTGATATGCTCTATAATTTCTGTAATGATTATAGTGTCACAAACCATTTAACAACTAAATTTCCAAATTATTCCTCGGAATTATCTTCCTGAGCCAAATTATCAGTATTAACATTATCATTGTCTGTCTCTGGTTCAATATCCTCATCTAATTTGACTGTTGGGATACCTGTGTAATTAATCAGGTAATCACTAATTGTCTGTACTGTTTCACTTGGCTGGTAGTTTTCTTCGCCAAATAAGAATTTGTGTAATTTTGATACATTATATTCAAGTCCCTGTGCTACAACCATACTTGCTCCATTGATTGTAGGAGTATCACATGTGAATGGGAAACCTGTATTATCTGATAATGTAAACTTAAGTAATGTTGGTATTAAGTCCATTACTTCGTCTAATGATAAGCTTGTTGTAATTATCTTCTCATCTGCTGTGTTGTAATGAAGAATACTGTCTGCAATCTGAAGTACCTGTCCGACTCCTGCATCTTTAGCCTTCTCTACAACTTTCTTAATTACAGAACGCTGACGGGCTGTTCTACCCATATCATAATAATATTTCTGTCCGTCCTCATCATAGAAAGTAACATATCTGATACGGCAATATGCTGTAGCCTGTAATCCTGATAAATGTACCTGACCTGAATGAGTAAGGTCCGGTGCATCAAGACCTGTGATAAGTCTTGTCTCTGTAAGATATCCATTTACATAATTCATTTCATCATCTGTAAGTGTAACATCAATTCCGCCTAACGCATCTATAATCTTTGTAAGACCTGTAAAGTTAACAACCGCATAATCTGTGATATTCAAGTCAAGATTTGTATTAAGCATATTGATTGCACATTCAGGACCACCCTTAAAGAACGCTGCATTTGCCTTAGTATAGCTTACATCACCATCTTTATCTACTATCTTAAGCATTGTATCTCTGTATACAGATGCCATCTTTACTTCTCCGGTTTTATTATTGATACTTACAATAATAATTGTATCACTATGTGTAGAATCATCAAATTCGCTGCCTCTTGAGTCGATACCGAATAATGCAATATTTCTGTAAGTTTCTACATTACCATTAAGTCCCTCATTCTGGTTAATATTCTCTTTATTATAATCTGTATCCTGTACATTCTGCTCATAATCATCTTTAGTAGTATAATTAATCAATGAACGTACAAGTGGGTTCTTGGAACATGCTGCTATAAATCCATTCTTATCCACTTTATACCATACGAAAAAGACAGTTACAAATAAATATAAAAATATAACTATTGATTCAAATACTAATAATGCAATTTTCCATTTCGGAGTCTTAGTTTCATTAATTGTTTTCATATCACTGTACCTTTCACTAAATTTTTCTAATAAGCATTTTTATTTACGAAGCCTTTAAATATCGTCATAAACATTATCTTTATGTCAAAGCCGAATGTCCAGTTCTCAATATAATATAAATCGTATTCGATTCTCTTATTGATTGAAGTATCTCCACGATACCCATTGACCTGTGCCCATCCCGTAAGTCCAGGTCTTACCTGATGTTTGACCATATATCTTGGAATCTCTTCCTTAAACTTCTCTACAAAATATGGTCTCTCCGGTCTTGGACCTACAATACTCATCTCACCTTTAAATATATTAAACAACTGTGGCAATTCATCAAGACTTGTCTTTCTCAAAAACTTACCAACTTTAGTTACTCTCGGATCATCTTTAACAGTCCATGCTTTCTTCTCTTCTTTCTCGTCCTGAACTCTCATGGAACGGAATTTATACATCATAAAAGGCTCATTTCTAAGTCCGACTCTCTCCTGTTTGAAAATAAGTGGTCCTTTTGAAGTGAATTTAACAGCACATGCTATAATAAGTAATAATGGTGATAATACAACAATTCCAATACCCGAAAATACTATATCAAATACTCTCTTTACCAATGCATTAAATGTATTTGATAAAGGTACATATCTTATATTGATAACCGGAAGTCCCATAAGATCTTCTGTATAAGGTCTTGATGGAATAATATTGTTATAATCCGGCACAAATTGTGTATGAACACCTGATTTTTCACACAGATTAACTAATTTAGCTAACTTGCTATATTCATTAAGTCCGAGTGTAATAGCTATTTCATCTAAATCATTTTCTGCTAAAAGTTCTAATAGCGTATCAGTCTTACCTATAACTTTAACTCCATTATAGTTAGTTCCTATCTCCACATTGTCATCAAGAATACCCTTCACTTCATATCCCCATTGTGGAAATGCTTTAATTCTGTCAATATATGATTCTGCTGCACGACTGTATCCGACTAGCAGAATATGTTTCTTATTAAACCCACTCTTTCGCATCATATGAAGAAGAAATCTTATAAATGATCTGACTAATACTTCTATCAACATATTAATCACAAAGAATATGAATAACATCTCTCTTGAAAAATAATGTTGCCGCGTAATATACAATACTGTAAGAACTATCATCAGACCTAATACATTAGCTTTCAATATATTGCCGAATTCCATTCTTCTGCCCTGTACACGCTTAGAAGTATACAGATGAAATGCTAAGTATAATAACATATATAAGGGAACAATGAACCACGATGCTCGCATATAAGTATCGAATGTGAGTCTGCCTGATTCATGTTCGAATATTGGTGTTTTGAATTTCAGATACCACGCTGCAAGATATGAGGACTCTACTACAAATAAATCTATTATTACGTGTAATCTGTTAAAATATTTCTGGTTATCTCTTATCACAATAAGTCTCCTAATCAATTTACATACAATTATGGAGTTTTTTCTGATTTATACAGTCAAAACTACGTTTACTTATAATACTACATCATTTTTAAAATATCAATTATTAAAATATTATATTTACATTATTTTTACATATGTCTTTTTATCACTTTATATATTTACATTACTTTTATATTTTATTCTAAATATGTCTTTTCACATAATCGAAAACATACTCAAATGTATTTACTATAAGTTCAAGTTCAATTCTTATATAATTATTCAGATTTTCAGGTTTATAACCTACTTTTTTTAATTTATATGTCTTTCTTATTCCCTCTTTTATTCCATCTTTATAGTCTTTTGCAAAACCAATTTTCTTAAAGAACATATACTTAATAAATAATCCAAGAATAATAGATGGACTGTTTATTATAAGCTGGAGTGCCGGCATATTCTTATATAACAGAAATATATTATTTCTTGCTGCAAGTTTAACCTTGAATGAATTATATTTAGAGCCACTTGTTGCACTTCCGATATGATAAACTATTGCTTTAGGACAATATACATTTCTGTAACCATTGATTCTTGCACGATAACCGACATCTATATCCTCCATATAAGCAAAATGCATTTCATCAAATACACCTATTTTATCAAATATGCTTCTTCTATATAATGCAGCTCCTGCGCACGCAGTAAATACATCACACTCTTTAGTATATCCTTTACTGCTTTGTCCTACACCTCTCTGGTACTGCCAGCCAAGAATTGTATAACCATCACCTGCATCATCTAAAATATCTCTGTCGTGGTAACTAATCATTTTACTGCTTACTGAGAATATATTATCTGATTTTTCCATAGTCTCAACTATTTCTGTCAGGAAATTATCATCTAACTCTGTATCATTATTAAGCAATAATACATATTCTGTATCAGCAATTTCAATTCCCTGATTAACAGCTTTACAAAAGCCTGTATTAATGCTATTTTTCACAAGCTCAAATTCTTCATAATTTTCTTCAATCAACTCAAGACTTCCATCAGTAGATGCATTATCTATAATGATAACTTTGAATTCCTTATATGTCTGTTTCTTAAGCGAATCAAGGCATTTATCTACATATTTAATTCCGTTATAGTTTGGTATTACTACTGTTACTTTTTCTTTCACTTCTGCCTCCGTATGATTAGTTATCCTTAATTACCAGACTGCTCCTTATATTTATCTACTTTATTCTTAAGACCATATCTGTAAACCTTAGTAGATTTTATATAATCTAATTCCTGATGTACTTTTTCTAACTCGTCCTGTAATCTTTTATTCTCTTCATCAATATCATTTTTCTTACTTATCAGTTCAGTACATATCTTATCTTTTTTCGATGCCATTTCTTTATAATAAGTAATTGTATTATTTAAGTCCTCTAAACAGTTCGTTAGCTCAGTGCAGAAGATTTCACTTCCAAGGAATAATTTCTTCTGTTTATCACCCTGTTTAGCAAGTTTTTCCGTAGTCTTAAAAAATTTATTTGCATCATCATATAATTCACTATGTTCATTCATAACTGAAATGATATTTTCTAATATCTTCTTTTCATATTTAAAATTCTCATTTTCGGTATATCCTAATTTCATATAGGCATAATTTAAAATACTGTCTCTAATTGAAGAATTTAAAATATCTGCATTTATCTTCTTATATGCGGATAAAATACTCTGATAACTTTCCTTACCATAGACATATTCTATGAAATTATTATTAAGGCATTTGTAAATCTCTGCTCTGTCTGCCTGGATTCCTGCTATATCCATTATCTCTTCTAATGTCATAAATCCGTCCATAAGTCTGCCATGTGTGGAATAGAAGCCCCACATTGCCCTGAACATAATAAACTCAACAGGAACTGCGAAATCAAAGCACCATTCATAATCAATGACACTGTATTCACCCTTATTATCTATAAGATTTTCAAGAATCAAGTCAAATACAATATCTTTGCAGGCTTTAGTTCCCACTAATTCCTTAGCATCACCAAATACACTTACAAATTGCAAGTTATTATCGAAGTCTTCTGTTCCTAATTTATCAATAATGTTATTAACAACATTTTTATAGTCATTAATTAATTTTTCACATAATGACTTGTCTCTTTTCATAACAGCATTTACAAGACTGTTGTTAAGACTCTCACCCTTTAAGAATTCAAATCTTAATCCATCATCGCCGTATTTTTCACATTTATTTAAGTTATTAATACCTTTACTGTTATATTCTTCATATATATCAGACATTTTCATAACGTGTGACTTACTCTTTTCATTAAGTCCGCGTTTTACAACGTATCTTTCATTATCTGAATGATATATACCTGTTTCTATCTGGAATTCTTCTTTTCTTTCCTTAGTAAATTTAGAGAATTCCTTATTTTCTTTCTGGCCTACTTCTATGAAATAAGAATTTGAGAAAAATTCAAACATTCCTGCATCTATAATATTTTCAAATGCCACCGTTTCATCAAATACTCTGATTCTGTTATTATCATAACAATCTAAACTACATACAAGATCTTTACCATCAGGCAGAAATTCTGGAGAATATATCTGTGTAGGTAATTTATAATCCGGGAAAGGATAGTAGAAATTCACATCATCATATCCTGCTTCCTTAATTATATTCTCTAATTCATTCTTAGAAAATGTTCTGACTTTAGCATCAGAATTAATATATCCTTCAATTCCATCATACATTCTTCCTGTATGATCTTCACATGCGCCTGCGAAATACTTAAGTCCATATTTATTCTCTATGGCAATTAATAATTTACCATCAGGCTTTAGATAATTCTTAATTCTCTTTAAGAAATCCACAAAAGGATTCTTAGTATCCGTATAATATGCTGAATATTCAAGCACACCGATAAGTGTTATATATTTGTATTTCTTCTCAATTTTAATGTCATTAAAGTTACCAACCATAATTTCAAGATTATCATATTCTTTATTTCTGTTGGCATTTATTAAGGACCTTGTCTTAGATAATTCGATACAGGTTACTGATTTAAGTTTTTCACATAATGCACCTGTTACAGCGCCACAACCCGAACCTATCTCTAAAGCTTCCTCATTTTTATCGAATGGATACCATTCTAATATATTCTTTCTTACTGGTGATAAATGATAAAGAATAGGCCATCTGTTATCATTCTTAAGTATTTCCATTATGCTTTTATCACTCTTAACATAATCTAATAATTCTAATTCAATTGCACCATCACTATAATCGTCAGTACCACTATAATATTCATAATTCAGTTGAACATTTCCTACTTTTTCCATACAATAACTTGCCTTTCCTTTATATTTTCAAATGATTAAAGTGTTAAAAGTTAATGCTACACATAATGCTGTATGCAAGTGTAGCAAATACTTTTTATTATTAAAATTTTTGTTATTAAAGTTCTTTAATTATATCACTTATGAAATCAAATACGTGAGTATTTTCAATATAATCAGGATTCTCATTCTTAATTTCCACTTCTTTAGAATATCCATCACAAATCTCATTTAATTTAGCAGCAATTACACTAGGACTAGCGCTTGCCACTGAAGTAATATTACTGTTAAATGATGATAAGTCTTTATTTGAATAATTATTTGTTATTACTTTTATACCAAATACTGACATCTCAAGTGGTGGATAACTTGGATGTGGTGAAGACATAAGCGATATACCTGCATATGTGTCTAACATTGTCTGTGCATATTGCTCAATTGTAAGTTTACCAACTGAAACTAACTCTTTGCCTCTGCCTAAATCTACAGGAAGATGATATTCTCCTGCTGATAAAATCTCCCAATCTTCTATATCTTTCTGGTTTTCTACCCATTTCTTAAGTGAAGATACTACTATTGAGAATGCATTTCTGTCCACCGATGGTCTGCCATATACGAGAATCTGTTTCTTCTTATTGACTTTACCGAAGTTTTTCTCAAGAATCTCTTTTAATTTACCATTTAATACAGGATCAAATTCATATTCTTTATAGAATGAATAACCATTCTGTATAAAGAATTCGTGTAATAACTTACTGTTAAATACAGCTAACTGTGGATATTCATTTCTGTATGTTGAATCTGCTAAAAGATATCTGCTTGACCAAGGATAAAAGCCTGGTTCATAATCCTGTATAAAATTAATGAATTTGTTAGGTTTAATTCCTGTCTCCTTAGTGAATTCAAGGTATGCTTCCTGTGTGCAATACGCTGTCCACCAGCCTGTGAACATAAAGTAATCATTTTCAGATACAGGAATACTCTGCATATACCTGTCACTGTAGCCTACTATCTGATGTCTTGCATCACTGTCTTTGCTTGCTTTTACATAAGTATATTTATCCTTATACTGTTTAAGGGCTGTTCTCGATGGTGTTGCATCAGTAAGAATAATTCTGCTGCAATATCCTGATTCTTCGATAAGTTTCTCGAAGAACTTAAGGGCTGTTGAAATTCCGCCAAATACATGCTCAGGATTAATTGATGGTACTAAGAGGTTAATTCTTTTCTCACTAAAATCTGACTTTCTAAATTCATATTTCAAAATCTCTGCTATTGCTACTTCTGACTCTGGCATCTTTGTGCCTGAATTTTTTTCATTTATGCTTCTCATAACGTCACTTTCCATTTTTACAAATTGATTTCTATTAGTTACAGTTGGTGTTGTTAAATTATAATCTAAATTACAGTTATAATATGGATCACCCTCTTCTCTGTATGTCCTGTATGCAAATGCAGACATTTCAAAATCCACTTCAGGGATATATGAATCTCTGCTCTTTGATTCATAATGATATAACTTAATATGTGGATCGTAAATATTAACATATCCTCTTAAATATGCTCTGATACATATCTCAATATCACTTCCGCAGATAATGAAATCTTCATCAAAACCACCGATTTTTTCGATTACCTTTTTCGATATTGCCATCAAAGCACCTGTACATGCTGTTACATTTCTAGTAACCATAGGTGATACATATGGCGAACCATAGTGTACCGGTTTCATTCCTTTATAAATATGGTCTGCCCAGCCCTGAATACCGACTACCACGCCTGCATGCTGAATTGTATCATCTTCATATAAGAGAAGTCCGCCCACAATACCGACATCATCTCTCATTGCCTTTTCAGCTAATCTCTCTAACCAGTCAGGTGTAATCAGCTTCATGTCATTATTCATAAATACATATACATCACCCTTAGCAAGAGTCATTCCGTAGTTATTAAGTTTAGACCAGTTGAATTCAAATGCTGCCTTATGAACTGTTACATTTGAATACTGTTTCTGTACTTCTTCAAAATACTTAAATGATTCCTCTTTCTCAGAATTATTATCTAAGACAATTATTTCATAATCTTTATATGTTGTAAGCTCTTCTATTGAATCAATATCCTGTTTAAGTAAATCAACATGGTCTTTTGTAGGAATTATAACAGATACTTTAGGCATCACATCATAATGATATCTTACATCATATACAAATAAATCTTCTGTCTCTAAAGCTGTTGCCTTGCCCTCTCCATATATTCTGTCTAAATGTGACTGTATTGCATTAAGACCTGCTGTCTGTGCATATGGTTTTGAACCCGGATTAGTTGCTGTTGAACTTGGTAAATCTCTCCAGCCATATAGAACTTTTGATACATGCTCTATCTTATCTGTATGTTCAATCATTCTAAGCACGAGGTCATAATCCTGGCTTCCGTTGAATTCTGTTCTAAAGCCTCCTACTAAATCAAACAGGCTCTTCTTAAAGCCTAAGAGATGTCCGATATACATCTGGCTTAAGAATAAATCAGGTGACCAGTCAGGTTTATGAAGTGGTTCACGTCCATTATCGAATTCATCAATTATATTCTGGTCGCTATATACTATGTCCGCATCTGTCTCCTTAATCTTTCTTAAGAATTCATATAATGCATCGTAAGTAATGGCATCATCATTATCCATAAGCACAATATAATCACCTGTTGCAAGTGCTGCAGCTGCATTACTTGCTCCTGATATACCCTGGTTCTTTTCTAAATAAGCTACTTTAATCTTATCACTTTCAACACTCTTTAAGTACTCTCTTACACCTTCTTTAGTTGAACAGTCATCAGCCATACAGATTTCCCAGTTAACATAATTCTGTCTCTTTACTGATTCAATAGCTTTCTCTAACCATTTTATCTCAACATTATATACCGGCATAACAATAGAAAACTTAATATCACTGTCATATTGTACATTTGGTTCAGATGGCTTAACTTCTGTTATCTTCTCAGTAACGGCAGGGTTAATCTTTGAATTAACCTTTGCCTTAATACCATGTATACCATTTACTCTTATGTATTGAAAGCCCTTACCGATTAATTTAGGCTCTTTTATACATCTTTTTGTAATCGCTAATGTTTTCTTTATCTTAGACATAATTCCTCGTTTCTGAGCTTTCTAACTCTATTTATTATATGTTACCTTAGAATTCATATCGAAATATCCTACTGTTGTTCTATCAGAAATGACATTTACACAGCAGATATCATATAATCTGTTATAAACCACAAGATTATCTTTCTCATAGCCTGTACAGCCTAGAAGTAACAGATACTGTCCACCCTGTAATATCATATTCTGTTTAAATTCTATCTCTACAATCTGCCCTTTTTTCACAGTTCCGGTATCAACTTTCTCGATAATTGTATTAGTACCTGTTAATTCTGTACCTTTAATATCTTTAAAACTGAATGCAAAAATAGGATTTTCTATTGTCTCATTAAACTTAATCTTCATTTTCAATGAGAAATCTTTGAACTTATAAACCGTATTAGTTACCTGTCCCTCATCATCAAATATACCAAAATCAATTATTTCGGCTCGCTTATCACCATATATCTGACTATTAGGATTAATGAGCATATACTCTTTCCAGTTAGTGATATCCTGCTGTTTCTTTTTCTTAGCACTATCCATCATCTCTGTTGGAGTTTCTTTATTAATAAGAGCATCAACATCACTACTTACGGCTTCATTGTCTGCCACATCATTTTCTTTCTGCTCGCCGTCAAACTGACCTACTAATATTTTCTTATAAATGTCTATCATCTCGGCGGGTTCGCCCTCTGCGACTATTGAACCATGATTAAATATGATTGCCCTGTTACAATATTTCATAACACTTCCCATATCATGTGTTACAAATAATATTGTCTTACCCGAGTTCTTAAGGTCCTCTAACTTCTTATAACACTTAGCCTGAAAGAACACATCACCTACAGAAAGTGCCTCATCGACAATAAGAATGTCAGGTTCTACATTAATGGCAACTGCAAATGCAAGTCTCGCAAACATACCACTTGAATATGTCTTTACCGGCTGGTTGATGAAATCACCGATATCGGCAAAAGAAATTATATCATCAATCTTATTATCCATCTCTTCTCTGGTAAATCCTATCATTGTACCATTAAGGTATACATTTTCAAGTCCTGTATATTCAGGATTAAAACCTGCTCCTAACTCTAAGAGAGCTGATATCTTACCATTGATTTCCACTTTTCCTGAAGTAGGAGTAAGAACACCTGTTATAATCTTAAGAACGGTAGACTTACCGGCACCATTCTTACCAATGATACCAAGCATCTCACCTTTCTTAATCTCAAATGATATATCATTTAAAGCCACAAAGTCTTTATGATACTGCTTCTTTGTAATGCTTAATGCCTCTTTAAATCTTAGTGTTGGTTTGTCATACAATTTATATACTTTATTTAAGTTTGTAACTTTAATTGCGTAATCGCTCATTCCTTAATAATCCTCATTTCTTCAAATTTTCTATGGGTAATCTGTTCATATTAATCTGGTTTTCTAAGACACAGTGTGCCTTAAGATATATTCAGTATTATTCCATACTTAATAATTTACCCTTGTCTTATAATGAATCTGCAAAATGTGGTTTAAGTCTGGTATAAACAAATTTAGAGATAAGAGACATTACTAATACAAATAACCAGAAGTATAATGTAAGCATTGGTTTTTCAAAGAATAATCTTTTCTCTATCATAGTTCCACGACATCCATCTACTATATAAAACATTGGATTTAACTTAAATATTATACCTAATTTACCTAATGCTTTCTGAAATTCAGGTGCATAGAAGTTCCATAATATTGGTGTTAACCATGTTCCAACCTGCATAAAAACATTTATTATCTGTGTAGTATCCTTGAAAAATACCGAAATCGCAGATGTAAAATATGATATTGACAATACTAATACTATCATGCAGAAAGAATAATATACTAACTGTATTACTATTATTCCCGGAAAATATTCCATAAGTATATATGCGACTATTAAAAGTCCCATAAAGAATATATGAACAAATAATGATGAAACAACCTTCACAACCGGTAAAATATTTATGTTAAATACAACCTTTTTAACCAGATAACTATATTCAGCAAAACAATTAGTCGCATTAACAAGTGCTTCCTGAAAGAAAAACCATGGTATAAGTCCTGCCATTAACCATAAGATAAATGGTGTATCTCCAACATCACCACTTCTTAATCCTACCTGGAATACAAACCAATATAAAACTATAGTTACAAGTGGCTGTATAAATGCCCAGATAATACCCATATATGAGCCGGCATATTTAGTTTTAAAGTCATTTTTTGATAAATATAATACTAAATCTTTACTTTCAGCAAGTTTAGACAGTTTTTTCATTCTATTCCTCATTTCTGAGCGATTTATCGCGAAGAGGCGAAGAGAAATTCGCGCAGGCGATTTCTCTTCTGCCATATGCGGCTAAATGTTTTCGCCCGCAAACATTTAGCTGTGAAAAAAATAATCGCATCAGCATTATTTTTTTCACTTTCCTCATTTGTTCCACTTTCCTGCTTATAAATAGCTTTATCGACTATAGATTTTATTCTTAAAACCCATAGTCGATAAAAAAGAGTCGCTTGGCGGCTCTTTTTATGCTATTTTCTAAAAGTAGCTAATTATTTTCTAAAATCCTTAATGCCAGGCCATTTGTGGTCTTTATCTGAAATAGTCAAATCTTCTTTTGTCATACCTTCTGGCATTGGCCATTCTACACCAATTTCAGGATCGTCCCATTTAAGTCCGCCCTCATCATTTGGATGATAGAAGTCAGTACATTTATAAGCAAATTCTGCTGAATCAGATAGCACTATGAATCCATGTGCAAAATTCTTTGGAATAAAGAACTGTTTCTTATTCTCTGCTGATAATAATACCCCGAACCATTTTCCGTAAGTTTTTGAACCTTCTCTTAAATCAACAGCTACGTCAAAAACTTCTCCACTTACTACTCTTACAAGCTTATCCTGTGGAAAATTAATCTGGAAATGAAGTCCTCTAAGAACTCCTTTTTTAGAGCTTGACTGATTGTCCTGTACAAATTCCTGGTCTATTCCTGCTGCCTTATAATCATTATAATTATAAGTCTCCATAAAATATCCTCTTTCATCGCCAAATACTGAAGGTGTTATAACTTTTAATCCTTCTATTTCGCATGTTTCTACTGTTATTTTTCCCATTTTAAAATCTCCATTCAATTCTTATTCTATAATCCATTAGCAACATCTACAAGATATTGTCCATATGCTGTCTTCATTAAAGGCTCTGCAAGTTTAAGAAGCTGCTCTTTGTCAATGAATCCTCTCTTATATGCAATCTCTTCAATACATGAAATATATAAGCCCTGTCTCTTCTGGAATGCTGCCACGAAATCTGCTGCATCAAGTAACATATCATGATTACCTGTATCAAGCCATGCAAATCCTCTTCCTAATGTCTCCACCATAAGAGTTCCTCTTCTTAAGTATTCATTGTTAATTGAAGTTATCTCTATCTCTCCTCTTGCAGAAGGCTTAACATTTTTAGCTATTTCTACTACATCATTATCATAGAAATATAATCCTGGTACAGCATAATTTGACTTTGGATTAGCAGGTTTCTCTTCAATTGATAAAGCCTTGCCATTCTCATCGAACTCTACAACACCATATTCTCTTGGATCCTTTACATAATAGCCGAATATTGTAGCACCCTTTTCTCTTGATGCTGCATTCTTAAGAACCTTTGAAAAGCTCTGACCATAGAATATATTATCACCAAGTACAAGTGCAACATTATCATCACCAATAAATTTCTCTCCAATAATAAATGCATCAGCAAGTCCTCTTGGCTGCTCCTGAATAGCATATTCAAATCTCATGCCAAGCTGTTCGCCTGAACCGAATAATTCCTTAAATACTGGTAAATCTCTAGGAGTTGAGATAATTAATACCTCTCTGATTCCTGCTAACATAAGTGTTGATAATGGGTAATAAATCATTGGTTTGTCATATACAGGCATAATCTGTTTTGATACTGCCTTTGTTAATGGATAAAGACGTGTTCCTGAACCGCCTGCTAAAATAATACCTTTCACAATATTCCTCCATTCTTATACATATCATCTTGATGTAATCATCTTAATATCATTATCTTGATATTATCATTTTGATGTCTCTAAAATCTGCTTTTATAAAATATTCAACATATATTCTTAATATTTATCAATTTAATTTTACACACTAAAATGGGAACATTCCACATATTCCCATTTTAATTCATTTTATTTGTACATTTCTTCGTAATATTTCTGGTAATCACCGCTTGTTACATTCTTCATCCAATCTTCATGTTCAAAGAACCATTTGATTGTAAGCTTGATACCATCTTTAAACATTGTCTCTGGATACCAGCCAATTTCAGCTTTAATCTTGTCAGGTGCAATCGCATATCTTCTGTCGTGACCTTTTCTATCCTCAACATAAGTAATTAAATCCTCACTTACAAGTGCTTTTCTTGGATCTCCGTCTGGAAGCATCTCCTGTAAAGTCTCAATAATAATCTTTATGATTTCAATATTCTGTTTTTCATTGTGTCCACCGACATTATATGTCTCAAATAACTTACCTTTTTCCTGAACCATATCAATTGCTTTAGCATGGTCTTCAACATATAACCAGTCACGAACATTCTTGCCATCACCATATACTGGAAGCTTCTTTCCCTGTAATGCATTGTTAATAATAAGTGGAATCAACTTCTCTGGGAACTGGTAAGGTCCATAGTTATTACTACAGTTAGTTATATTAGCCGGGAACTTATAAGTATCCATATATGCCTTAACTAACATATCTGAAGATGCTTTACTTGCTGAATATGGGCTATGTGGTTCGTATGGTGATGTCTCATAGAAGAATGCATTATCATCATCTGGTAATGAACCATATACCTCATCAGTAGAAACATGCAAAAACTTCTTGCCCTCTTTAAATGTTCCATCAGGTAATTCCCATGCTGCTTTAGCACAATTTAACATAACTGCTGTTCCTAATACATTTGTCTGAACAAATACTTCAGGGTTCTTAATACTTCTGTCAACATGACTCTCTGCTGCGAAATGTACAACTCTGTCAATGTCATTTTCTGCAAATATTTTACCAATTGCTTCCTTATCGCAGATATTAGCTTTAACAAATGTGTAGTTATCTCTATCTTCAATATCCTTCAAATTCTCAAGGTTACCTGCATATGTTAATGCATCAACATTGATAATTCTAATATCATTATCATACTTCTTAAACATATAGTGAATATAATTTGAGCCTATGAATCCTGCTCCACCTGTTACTAAATAAGTTCTCATAATTTAACTCCTTTGCTATTTGTATTTATTTAATATATTATTTTATCGCAAAAAATGCAAGCCTTATATTACATTTTACCACTATTTTATAAAACTTGTTGTAAAAAAGATGTAAATTAATCCACCTCCATACAATGCTAACAGCGCCAATGTGATGGCAATTGCATTAAAAATACTATTTAAGTAAATTTTCTTATCATTTTTCACAGAAGATGTTATAAATTTATTTTCTTCCATACGTGACTGAAGTTCATAGCATAACATCATTACCATAACAGGCATTACACAGATGTAATATCTGCTCTGTAATCCCGGATGTCCTGATATAAACTGGAAGTCCTTAAATGCACGTATAAACTGCATTAGAACAGTTATTATTAATGCAATTGAAAAGCTTTTAAAGAAGTTTCTTATCTGCTTTTCATTTTCTTTATATTTTATTCTTATTAACATTATTATTGGTGATAACCATAATATTTCATACACAAGTCTGATGCTTTTCTTATTAAAATCTACATCTGTATGCCAGGTAACTCCACGAATCCATTGATTAATGAATCCCTTTTCAAATCTTTTAATAAACTCATAAAATGTTATTCTTGTCCTCATAATTGGTTCTTTATAAATAATGTTGTATGTTTTGAATACTTCATCTGTTACTAAATCATGAAGACTTATCTGTATCTTTCCATATTCCACAAATACAAACAGATAATAAGCTGCTGCGATTAAATATACCGGAAGCGTATACCAGAAATTTCTGCCAAACACTTTCTTAATATCTTTCTCTTCCATAATGGTCTTTACAACAAAGAATAATGCACATATCACAAGCATGAGACACGTTGTTAATTTTGTAAGTGCTGACGCTGTTATTCCTATTGCAATAAGGAAATATGTGAGTTTATTTCTCTTATTCTCTGCAAACCTTATTATTCCTAGTGTGAATATTGCAACAACCAAAATTGCCAGATTATCATTGTTAATCATCGGTGCACAGCCTGTAAGCATCGGAAATGATACTACCATCATTGCATACATTAGATGTAATGCAGGATAACGTTTATTAATTCTTGAATATCCGATATACAAGAATAAGGCTATTCCCATCACAACTAACACCATGTTAAATATCCTCAATATATCCAGATTCACATATACCAGATTATCATGAAATGTTACTGCATTGAGTGGTATCATAAGCCAGTAGTATAATGATGGATGACCTAAATAACTTACTGTATTACTCCATTTGCCTTTAAATGTTCCAAATGACTGGTGTAATGCTATAGTATTAGCTATGGTTTCACTTATTCCATTTGTTTCACCAACTAACAGATTCTGATTCTCATATTCGGATACAATATGTGGATTTTTTGTCAGGTCTGCAAGATATGAGATATGTGCCATCTCGTCATATACACCTAAGTACATATATTTCCATGCAAATATCATCATAAATACTGCATATACAAATGTTATACCATATATGGCTTTAACTGTTATTCCGGATAAAAACCTAATATTATTATGCCAGATAACCATCAATACAAGCAGATAGAATACTAATACAATAATCATTGCAATGACTTTGGTATTGGGTCCATCAACTATAATATTAAAATCTAAATCCACACCTGTATCAATTCCATTGTTATAAAATGCACCATCTTTATAGTCATTGCCGCCTGTTGTCCATACAGATAATGTATCATCATTATTATCTTGTGCAGCAATTCCAAAATAATATTCACCCTTTGGATAAATATTATTAAACATTGCTATACCATATTCATTATCTGCAAACTCTCTTCCTCTGACCTCTACATTTTCCAATGGATTTTTGTCTGCATCATAGAGTGTAAATATATATTTACCTTTAATTTCAGTTGAATATGTTGCAAATCTCACACTTACACCTTGCAGATTTTTATCTGTATTTATCTTCTGTAACATATCAGAATCAGATTTTATTATATCTGTAAGACCACTGGCATTAAGGTTTAAATTCGTAGTTTCATAGGTCCTGTCCATATCCTTAATGATATCTGCACTTCCTATGAGTAATAAAGTAAGAATTACAGTTCCAATACATTTAAGATTCAGCTTATTCTTTTCACGAAGAATACCAAATATCATTATACATATATAAACAAACCATATTACCGTTAATACTTCTAATTTAACACGCCAGTCAAACATTAATAAAAACTGTATCTTTTTAAACTGGCTGTTTTTCAATGTAAGTTCATTATCATCTATATCCGCTTTAATATCATCTCTATATATAATAATATCTCTGCTTGATAATACTACCTTAGAATCATTCAATATATCAACATCGCCTGTTAATGTAAGACTTTTTATATCAATATATTCTTCAGGAATATATAGTGTAGCCATTCCATAACTCACATCTAATTCCTTTATATACGTCTGATTGTCATTTGTTACAATCAGGACTTCATATTCTTCATTACCTGTAATGTCATTATCATACCACCCTATTATCGGATTTGTACTTGGCATACTTCCAAATATAACCATAAGGTTACATATTACAAGTAAAAATGTCAGTACCACTTTCCAATTAAATAACTTTTTCATATCAGGTATCTTCTTCATAGGATAATCCTTTCATTAAATGAGATTAACTGTCTTTCTTCCCATGCTGTCATATATAACATTTGTTTTCTTTATCTGCTCTAAATCGTAACAGTTTCTACCATCTATAACAATAGGATTTCTCATAAGTTTCTCGAACTTAGTAATATCATACTTCTTAACTTCATCCCATTCAGTAAAAATGACACAAAGGTCTGCATCTTTAATTGCCTCATCTATTGAATCACAGTAAATAATCTCTGTTGGGTATTTCTTCTTATAATTTTCTACACCTGCAGGATCCCATGCTTTTATCTCGCAACCCTCGTCAAGGAAGATTGGGATATTTACAAGTGATGGTGCTTCTCTTAAATCATCTGTACCAGGTTTAAACGTAAGACCTAATGCAGCGATTTTCTTGCCTTGGAGATTTTCATAATACTTTCTTGCCTTCTTAATTATCTTGAATTTCTGATTATCATTTGTCTCAATAGCTGCCTTAACTGTCTTTAATTCATAGTCATTGAAATTAGCGAGCCAATGTAATGCCTTCGTATCCTTTGGAAAGCATGAACCACCATATCCGATGCCTGCATTAAGGAATTTATCACCTATTCTAGGATCATATCCCATTCCTTTTGTTACATCATTAATATCGGCACCCACAATTTCACATAAGTTCGCGATTTCATTTACATACGAAATCTTAAGTGCAAGGAAATCATTTGATGCATATTTTATCATTTCAGCACTTCTTCTGTTTGTAACAAGAATCGGAGCATCAAAATCTTTATATACTTCTTTAAGGATATTTGCTGCATATTTGCTCTCAGCACCAATTACTATACGGGATGCATGAAGAGTATCTCTTACTGCTGTTCCTTGTGCTAAAAATTCAGGATTAGATGCAATATGGATTGATATTCCATCTTTAGCCTTTTCTGTTATAAATGCTTCCACTTTATCATTTGTTCCGATTGGAACAGTAGATTTAATGACTACTATACAGTCATTTTCAGCATTTTCAGCAATCTGTTCAGCAACTTTATATACATAAGTCAAATTAGCCGAACCATCTTTCTTCTCTGGTGTACCTACACCGATAAATATTACTTCTGCATCTTTGTATGCAGATGCATAATCTGTTGTAAACGTAAGTCTCTCCATATTTTTAATCATAAGATCAGCCAGACCTGGTTCATATATTGGAGAAATACCTTTACTCATTTTTGCAACTTTTTCCTCGTCTACATCCACACATACTACATTATGACCATGTTCCGCAAGACATACACCTGTAACTAAGCCGACATATCCTGTACCTGCTACTGCTATCTTCATAAATTAATTCCTTTCTCGTGTATAGTTTTTATTCTTCTTTTAAATCTTTCTTAGCAATTCTTACAACTGACCATCTCATAAGAATGAAGAATCCAATTGCAAGCAAGGTGACTAATATTGAATAAAACGTTGAGATCCCCAATACTCCATAATTTCTTACTACTCTGTTACCAAATACATATGAAATTACAGCAACTATCAAATATCCCCAGATAAGAAATCTCTGGTATCTTATAGTCGTAATAATCATATTTTCAAAATTAATTAACGCTAACATTCCACCACCTAGGATTAATATAACTAATTCTGTTCTGTAGCTTTTTAGGTTAACGCTGAATACTGCACTTAAAACCGGAATTCCAAGTAAGAAACCACCAAGTGCTATTATAATTGTAAGACCTAATATTATGAATGTCTGTCTTACAATTATCTTCTTAAATTCATGGGTTTTCTTCTCCTGCCATACACTGGCAACCTTGAACAACATAGGTTGAAATATAAAGTTACTAAGTAATGATATTACAAATACCGGCATAAAAATAATATTAAAACATGTCTGTGTCTTCTCATCTAATACAGCATCAATCGAATATTTAGGTGCATTTGCAATATACATAATAAGAAATGTACATGCTGCAAGCGGAAAACATGTAATCATAAGCTTCTTAACATTAGAAGTCTCATATTTATTTTCTTTTGTACTAAATTCCTTATATACAGATGTGTTAAATATAATTGCCAGAAGTGTGGTTATTACAAATGCCACAACTGACGTAAGCACTAAATCACCTGTAACAATATACATACCTATATATACCACTATATATATAAATAATCTGATTCCAAGTATCTTTCCGGCAACATCTAATCTGCCTTTCTGCTGCATTCTTCCATGCAAAATATCTTCTACGGCTTCTACAAACTTGACTGCACATACAGATATTACTACTATGCATTTATCAGTAGGATAATCATTAACAAATATACACACAAGTATATAGGCTGTGCTTGAAATTATCATAATTATACTTGAAATATATCTTGAAATTATATATTCTTTATATGAATATTTCTCATTAACATCTGTTGCCTGGAAATTTCTCATACCATATTTACCAATCGTCATCATAAGATTACCGATTGCATACGCTATGGTAAATACACCTCCATCATAGTCATTACCCATTCTGGTTATTATTAATAGTATTAATGTTGTCTGAAATGAATTAAGCATTGCTGCAAACGTATTCCAGACATATGCAGATTTATCCACATTCTTACTGTTTATTAAACATTTTCTGGTTACTGATAACATTTTTAATTCCTTTTCCTAGAACATTCAACAATTTTCTCTGCAAGAGCATCAGGATTCCCCATCTCCACAAAATAATATTTGTCTTCATCTTCTGAATATAGTTCCCTGACTGCCGGATTATCACCGAAAATAATCTTCTTATTCATTGCATCATAGATATATGCCTTACCAGGAATTGTTCTCTTTGCTTTATTAATATTTTTGTTGAAATGACCTGACAGGCATAAATCAGAATAATCAATATATTCTGCCAGTTCTTCCTGACTTAACCAATTATGATATTCTACGTTATCAGCTATCGGTTTATTTAGTTCATCCTTAACAGGACCTACTATAATAAAGTATAATTCTTTATTGTCTTTAATCTTATCTATTGCATCAAAGATAACTTCAATACCCTGAAGCGGCAATATGCTTCCAAAATATAATACCACATATTTATCTTTCATTCTTTCAGGTCTCTCAAGGTTTCTCACATAATAAATACTTCTGTCCGCTTCAAGATATAATGTATGCATCTTATCTCTATCAGCGCCGAATTCTTCAACAAAATATCTGCCATGTGCATTAGTATCACATATTATCTCATCGGCTGCCTTTATTGCCTTTTTATCATAATGCTTCAGAAGTTTTGCAAACAAGCTTCCATCTTTAATCTTCTTTCTGTCAAATACAAGAGTATCATACATAGAAATAAAGAAATCAATTACTACCGTATTCTTCTTAAATTTCCAGTTAAATGGTGCAAATATCAATTGTGGTGCAAACCCAACAAAAACTACGTCAAATTTTTTCATTGACGTAGTTAATATCTTTGCGTAAACACTAAGCAATCTTTTAACATAGCTCTTTGAATATGAACCAATAACTGTCAATTGTCCTCCGTCTTTCTTTATCATCTCGATTTCCTGGGTATTTCGTAAATAATCAAGATTCTTAGTTGTGATAAATAAGACATTTTTATTATTGTAAGATATCATAACAATCTCCATTTATTCAAGACTATCTGTTTACTGCCATATTAAGTGATAATGAGATTAAAAACTACTCTCTCGTTACTCATTATCTTTATTTTTGTTTTTCTCTGAATCTTTATCATAATCTAATTTTCTGACATGATACTGAATATCTTCTAATAACTTACGGTTTGATGCAATTAAATCTGCCTGTAATCCCATAATATAAGTTGAGAAACCAAGAAGCATCAATGTACTTGCAAGAATTAGTGACTGAATATGACCGCCACCTTGTCCCATACACATAAATATAATGTATCTTACACCTATACCAAATCCTACCATACCTGGAATTAATGCCAGCCATGTGAAGAATCTTAGTGGTTTATACATCATAAATGCCTTTAGAATTGTAAACATTGATTTCTTAACATAACCCATCATACTGTTAAAAAGCCGTGATGGTCTTAACTCTCCATTAGTTCTTATAGGAACTGATGTCTGAGGAATTTTATTTCTTCCCGCCTGCACAATTGTCTCTAATGTATATGTGTATTCATTAGTAACATTCATTCTCATTGCTGCTTCTCTGCTATATGCTCTGAAACCACTTGGTGCATCAGGAATATCTGAGTTAGAAGCCTTTCTTACAACATAACTTCCAAAATGCTGTAATATCTTCTTAATCGGTGAGAAATGTTCTGTTTTATCAATAGGTCTTTCTCCTATGACAATATCTGTCTTTCCCTCTATGATTGGACGAACAAGTTTCTCGATATCATCTGCAACATACTGGTTATCCGCATCCGTATTTACGATGATATCAGCTCCGTTTCTAAGGCAGGCATCTAAACCTGCCATGAAACCTTTTGCAAGTCCTTTATTTCTCTTTAAATCGACAACATAATTGACACCCCAGTTGCGTGCCACTTCTATTGTATTATCTTTACTGCCGTCATTGATAATTAAATACTCAATTATATCAATGCCATCAATGTGTTTTGGTAAATCATTCAACGCAATTTCTAATGTCTCCGCTTCATTATAACACGGAATCTGAATAATTAGTTTCATATCTTGCGATCTTCCTCTCTTTGTAATTGTATACCTTGCACATTTTACAGTATATGTATTTAAAAATCAAGTAACGATTGTTTATATACCTGAAACCTCCATTTCAAGATTATTTTTCCAATCTGTCTAAAGCACTGAATATCGCTCTGATTGAGGCTCTTGTAATATTAGAACTTACACCTACACCAAATGTTGTCTTCTTAGTAGTCTTATCTAACATCTGGATATAAGCTGCTGCTTTTGCGTGAGAACCCTCACCTAATGTATGCTCTGTATAGTCTAAAAGTTTAACGTCTACACCTGTTTCTTTCATAATTGCTTTCTGAACAGCATCAATAGGTCCCGTACCTTCAGCTTCTACATATTTCTTTTCGCCTTTATACTTAAATGTGAGTTTAACTGACGCACTATTAGCACCATTATCTACTACCTGGCAACTTTCAAATTCATATGGATATTCCTTTTCAGTCTTGGCAACAAGATACTCTTCTGCGAATTTATCCATAATCGTATCTGGTGAAACTTCTCCCTGTTCCTCTGCAATCTTCTGGATAACATCGGCAAATTCCTTATGCATACCTTTAGGAAGCTTAAATCCAAAATATGTATCCATAACAAATGCCACACCACCTTTACCTGACTGGCTGTTAATTCTTACAATCGGTTCATATTCTCTTCCGACATCACTAGGATCAATTGGAAGATAAGGAACTTCCCATATTCCATCATTTCTCTTAGCCATAGCATGAATACCTTTATTAATAGCATCCTGATGCGAACCTGAGAATGCAGTAAATACAAGCTTACCTGCATATGGATGTCTCATGCCTACAGGCATCTTACAACACCTTTCATATACTTCGATAATCTCATTGATATGCTCTAAATTAAGTTCTGGATTAATTCCCTGAGAGAACATATTGTATGCAATTGTAAGCACATCAACATTACCTGTTCTCTCACCATTTCCGAATAATGTTCCCTCTACTCTGTCTGCACCTGCAAGTAAAGCTAATTCTGTAGCTGCAATTCCCGTTCCTCTGTCATTATGAGGATGAACACTTAATATAATGCTGTCTCTGTCTTTAAAATGTTTATTCATCCATTCAATCTGGTCAGCATAGACATTAGGTGTTGTCATCTCTACTGTTGCTGGTAAATTAAAGATAATCTTATTATCAGGTGTTGGCTGCCACACATCCTGTACTGCATTACATACATCTAAAGCATAATCTAACTCTGTTCCTGTGAAACTTTCAGGTGAATATTCAAGAACAATCTTACCTGGAAATTCTTCTGCATATTTTTTAACAAGCTTTGTTCCATCTATTGCTATCTGCTTAATCTCATCTTTACTCATTCCAAATACTACATCTCTTTGAAGTGTAGATGTTGAATTATATATATGTACTACTGCCTGTTTGATGCCATCTAATGCTTCAAATGTTCTTGCAATAAGATGTTCACGACACTGTACAAGGACCTGAACCATTACATCATCAGGTATTAAGTTTCTATCTACTAATTGTCTTAAAAAGTCATATTCTATCTGTGAAGCTGATGGAAAACCTACTTCTATCTCTTTAAATCCAAGTTTAACAAGCATATTAAAGAATTCTATCTTCTCTTCCACAACCATAGGCTCTATTAATGCCTGGTTTCCATCTCTTAAATCCACACTACACCATGCTGGTGCTTTCTGTATCTCTTTATCAGGCCATTCTCTGGTCTCCATTTTTACTACGGGTACTCTTTTATATTTCTTATAATTTAACATATTTTTATTTCCTTTCCATTCTGAATCTGCATAAAATTTTCTATATATTCATTCTTTAATCAGTTTCAGAGTCGATAGTCGATAAATCACACTGTATTTTTTCAGGATAATAATTTTTACTTTTTCATACTTATTAGTCCCATTTAACATCATTCCTTTTTATTTTATAAATATTAGTGTGTTACAATTCTCGATTAATGTTAACACTTTCGAAAGATTATAACACTAACTTTTCGTCAATACAAGTATTTTCCCTTTAACTTAATCACTCATTATTTTCATTAACAGTCTCAGAAATCTTGGTTCCAAATGCCTTACCCATTCTGTAACCTAAGAATTTAAAGCCCGAACTTATTATCAGATCAGGAATCATATACCATTTACCATGACGGAGTATATGACTCATGGCACTTTTAACCATTCTTATTCCTTCGGATTCTGATTTGACATTTTCAAATACATAGGCGAATTCTTTCTGCGACTTTCCTATCGCATAATTTCTCTTAAACTGTTCCCTATATGTGTAATTATGGGAATGTAATACTCTCGCACATGAAGCATAATACACCTTTTTATCATTCATTAATACTTTATATGCAAAATAAGTATCTTCATTAAAATCTGTCTCAACGAATTCTCCAAGTTCTATAAAATGCTTTCTCGAATATGCCGCACATACATCTGAACAGAAAAATGCTTTAACGCCCATAGTATCTATGTCTTCTTTATTTTTTGCGATATCTTTATCCGGATAATTAAAACTTCTTATATATTTCTCAACATACTTACAATTCTTATTTGGTAACTGTCTTGCATATGTGACATATACATCTTCATCTGAAAATGGTCTTATGAGTTCATCTATAAGATATTTGTCCATAGGCATCGCATCCTGTGTCATAAATATTATATAATCTGCCTGTGAATGTGTTACTCCAAGATTTCTTGTTAATCCATGATTAAATTCTTTCTTAGGCACATTATATACTTCTACATTACTATATTGCTCAGATATCATATTATCATCTATATATTGCTTTTCTGTCTGAGTATTCATAATAATAATTTTATTTACTTTATGATGCTGGATATTTAATTTTTCAATTATCTTATATATCCTTTTATCTGGTTTATATGTTGGTATTATCACATCAACAGTACACAAATCTTTATTTTTCATATTTTCTTTTCCTTACCTGCTAATCTGATTTATGTTATTCTGCTTAATAATCTAATTAATGTTATTTGTTAATCTGATTTATTCTTATCTGCTTACTTAGTTTATCTTACTTGCTAATCTGATTTATCTTATCCACAACCATATCTACATATTTTTTGCAAATTTCATCTGTTTCAGCTTCAACCATAACTCTTACTAAAGGTTCTGTTCCGCTCTGGCGTAATAACAGTCTTCCCTGGTTACCAAGTTCTTCCGAAACTTTATCTGCTAACTGATTCAGTTCAGCATTATTCATTACTTCGTTTTTATCCTTAACTTTAACATTTACTAAAAGCTGTGGATATATCTTAAGATTTTTTCTAAGATTACCAAGTGTGTTCTTATTTTCTAACATTGCCTCCATAATCTTTAATGATGTAAGTATTCCGTCTCCGGTTGTAGCATGTTTACTAAATATTATATGTCCTGACTGTTCACCACCTAAGCAATGTCCGTTCTGCATCATATTTTCGCATACATATTTGTCTCCGACTGCTGTCTTTTCATATTTGATGCCTTCTCTGTCAAGTGCTTTATAGAGACCTATATTAGACATTACGGTCGTAACAATTGTATCATTTTCTAACTGTCCATGATGTTTCATGTACACACCACATACATATAAGATGTTATCACCATCTACGACTTCGCCATTCTCATCAACAGCGATACATCTGTCTGCATCTCCGTCATAAGCAAATCCGACATCTAAGTTATTATCTTTAACAAACTTCTGTAAATATTCTATATGTGTCGAACCACATTCTCTGTTAATATTAGTTCCATCAGGTTCATTATTAATAACATATGTCTTAGCACCTAATGCATCAAATACATTCTTTGCAATTGCTGATGCACTTCCGTTAGAACAGTCAAGTCCGACTCTCTTATCCTTAAATGAGCGTGTTGCTATTGAAATAAGATATCCTATATATCTGTTTCTTCCTATTGCATAATCTACTGTTTTACCAATATTCTCTCTCTTTGCAAGTGGAATCTCACCGACTTTACCATCTATATATTCTTCTACTTTTTCTTCTACTTCTGCTTCTAATTTCTTACCCTGTGCATTTATCACCTTAATACCATTATCATAATATGGATTATGACTTGCTGAAATCATTATTCCTAAATCAAATCCATCTGTTCTTACCACATACGATACACTTGGTGTAGTAGTTACGTGTAAAAGATATACATCTGCACCTGATGCAGTAAGTCCTGCTACAAGTGCGTACTCGAACATATAGCTGCTTCTTCTTGTATCTTTACCTATTACAACTTTCGCTTTATGTTCCTTTGAATAGTACCAGCCTAAATATCTTCCTACCTTGAAAGCATGTTCAACTGTTAAATCTACATTTGCCTCGCCTCTGAATCCATCTGTTCCAAAATATTTTCCCATTTTCAATTTCGCGTCTAAAAAACGCTCTCCTTCTATATTTTTATTTTAAATAAATCATCTGTTTGTAGTTATCAACTCAGTTAATTTATTATTATAATAGTTTCTTATATTAATTTATATAAGAAATTTTAAATTCATATGTACATATTAACCCGGACCTTCTTCCCTTCCAAGATTAGTATCTTCAAACATCTTCACTATCTCTTCTAGTGCTTCTTTCTCATCCGGACCTTCACATCTTATCTCTATTTCATCTCCACACTTTATACATGCTGCCAGGAGATTCAGAAAGCTTTTAACATTTGATTCTGTCTCTTCCCTGACCGCTTTAATAGCAGACTCGTATTGTAGTGCTTTTTCTGTGATTTTGCCTGCCGGTCTGAAATGAATTCCTGATAAAACTTTAACCCGCACTTTCTGTTTTACCATTTTTCTCATACCTTTCTACGCTATAATATGCCTGCTTTATACAGGCATATTACACTTTTTTATTATTGACTTATATCTTGGGTATTACTTGTATTTTCAGTACTACCAGTAGATGCCGTCGTTGTTTCACCATTATTGTTACTGTTATTTTTTGTTATTAAAACATTTACTCTGACTTCTGAAACTACACGCAATCCTTCAGGTAATGTGAATTTTACAATTACTTCATTATTTCCCTCTACAGTATTCTTCAAATCCACATATGCATTTAAATTATTAACATTAAAACTGTCATGATATTTCTGTAAACCAGATAATGTTATATTAATACTCGACTGAACTATTTCTGCCGAATATCCATCCGGAATGTTATTCTTATCAATCTCGCTTATTGGTATTCTGTATGTGCTCGTAACAAGTTTCTCGATTTTAGCTGTTACATTCATAGTTGAATCATTTTCACTACACAGGAATACTCCACTTGGCAACTGTGCTGAAACATCTACTGAAGCTGAAACATCAGAACTTGCACCAGAGATATTAATTAATTCGTCCGGAAAAACTATGCTCTCTATCTGTTCCGCTCCGGGTCCAGCTATCTTAAGAGTATTCTTATCTCCTGTAACTTCAACTAATTCATATCCATCTGCTACCGTACCTGTTGTTCCAAACTTAAGTGGTACTTCTCTTACAGGATAGACCTTAGCTGTATAATTAACCATATCTGTATTAGCCGTAATATTAGATTTCATATCTGCTAATGTACCTGTTGCTGTATAATACTTTATATTAAGCTGTGTCGTAAAGTCTCCTGTATGACTTGATAAATCAACATCTACACCCACATGTTTTATCTGGTTAATCACAGATTCCGGTGCTGAAACCGTTACTGACGACGGTTCAATACTTTCCTTGCCCAGATAATACGAAGATGTAAGTCCGCTTGTCTGATTAATCTCTATCTCATACGTCTTAGTTACTATATTCTCAATCTCTAACTTCATCGACATAGTCTTCTGTGATATTTCACAATCTTTATCATATTTAGAATTTCTGAATTTCACATATATAGGTACTGCATCAACATTTGATTTTTCGCTAAATGGTGCTTCTGCCACGAAATCGTCCTTGCTCATCTTATCTACTTCTGACCTTGGACCTTTTATGGTTACTGTCACTTCTTTACCGGATAGAATTGTATATACCTGATTCTTCTCAGTAATAACTTCTTCATCTAATGTTGTTACAGGTATTCCCTGAATGGTTCTTGTAACTTCCGGGTCATCGATATTCACCACAATGAGCCAGAATATTACGGCAAAAAATAATGATAATAACTTGTATGCAATATTATTCGTTAATATCTTTTTCATTGTGTTTTCTTCCCTTCCATATTTTAAATCTCTTTGAATCTACAGTTTTATTCTGTAATGTAATAAGCTCGCTCTTAAGATTCTCACCATCAACATTTCTAATTAATTTTCCACCTTCTGCCACTGAAACCTTACCTGTCTCCTCTGAAACAATAATTGTAAAACTGTCTGTATTCTCACTAACACCGACACCTGCTCTGTGTCTGGTTCCGAGTTCCTTGCTAAGTTCCATATTATCCGATAATGGCAGATAACATGTAGCTGCTACGATTCTGTCTCCCCTTATAATAACTGCACCATCATGTAGTGGTGTGTTATGTTCAAAAATGTTTATCAAAAGCTGGTTACTTATCTCTGAATCTATTGCAATTCCTGTTCTCTCATATTCAGTAAGACTGATTTCTTTCTCTATTACAATTAATGCTCCTGTCTTGTGTTTTGCAAGTTCATATGTAGCTTTTACTAATTCCGTAATCGTTCTGTCACTGAATCTCTCATTTGTATTCTTCGAATCATCAAATGTAAATATATTGTTGATAAAATTCTTTCTTCCTAACTGTTCTAAGGCTCTTCTTAGTTCAGGCTGAAATACAATGATTGCTGCAATAATACCGACATTTAATGTTTTATCTGCAATCCATAATATTGTATTAAGATTAAAGATTGCTGCTAATAATACAAATACAATAAGAATAACTATACCTTTGAATAATGTCCAGGCTCTTGTATTCTTTATCCATATCATAATCTCATATATTAAAGCTGCTATGATTACTATTTCAACCATGTCGGTAACACCGACTTTAGGTATCGTTATATATCTTTCTACAAATGACACAACATTCTGGATAACTTCTTCCACGTAATCACTTCCTCACAAAACTTCGATTATTTCTTTTCTTTAATTTTTAATATTTTTCTTCTTTAAGTATTTACCGACTATTTTCTAATTATCTTATTTTTCAGATTATTTTATTCCTTTGATTATTTCATCTTCTTAACATTTATACGCTTTACCTGTACATCTGATGCTGTAACTTTTATCTTAGGTACTGCCTTGACATAATAGTAATAATCGTCATCTTCAAATTGTATATACTCTGTTCCCGAATAGTCTACTGCAAGCACAAAGTACTGTAATATATAGGATATTCCTATTGCCAGAAGCCCCATTACAGCTACCATCCATATAGGATATATACCATCAATGTCAAATATATATGTCGCACATACAATTATAATTAATTCTAAGATTCCACCAGCAATTATGCCTATCTGCATTGAATGGTCTATAGATAAACGTTTAATTCCATATACAACAAGTGCTGCTAATACAAATGCAAGAATTATAGCAAACATTTCCTTATTAGCTAATACATTTCTTAAAAATGAGCTTGCCTTATCTACACCTGAAGCCTTGCTTCCATCGGCTATAACCTCACTTCCTGCATATTTCATTATAAAGAATACTATTGTTCCAAATACCATAGGTACAATCGCTGTCATAGATAATCCAACTCCTATAACAAGTGGCATTAAATATGGTATTCTTAATAAAAATACTATCGGCATAACGAGTAATACATATCCATATCTAACCGAAAATCTGAAATAAGCAATATACATTATAAGGTATATAACTAATGCAACTAATGCCATCTCTGCTGCTATTCTATATATATTCACTATCAACAGTAATGACATTAAAAACACTATTACATTGACAGGCAGCAACGAACAACACGCTGCTATAATTATAGCTAACACAGAGTTATTTAGTATCCCGCCAACACCTAAATAATTATTAATCATCAAGACATATGTAAGTGCCAGTACAAATCTTATAGCCGGCAATATATACGTTGAATGTGAACTATATAATTTTCTTATTTTTTCCTTAAAAACCAAAAGTTTTGTCATCAGAGTCTGTTCCTCCTAATTTTGTTTCGCTTTTACTCTTTTCTTCTCTTTTGTAAACCATATATAATTCTTTTAAATTCTCTGAATATTCTACATTCATATCCTGCATCTTCAGATATTTTATAGAATAAACCACATACGAAATAAGCATATATATAATAAATGTTATAACATATATAATAAGAATCTTCTTACCAAGTGTAAATAAATTCATAGATACTATGTTCTTCGCAAAAAAATCCACCTTATATATTACCCACAATACCAGGCACAACATAAATGCCAACGTTATGGTTATGGCTGTATTAATCATTTTAAGTCCAACATAATCTTTCTTATAATACTTGTTGCTCTTAATTGATTCCCTGCCCTCTCCCTGTTCATATATTGCCAACTTCGTCATAAGTCTTATCTTTTCTTCGTTAAGCATTATCTTCCATATTCCTTTCACAAAAATATCCACAATCTGCTTATCTGTTGATTATATCATAGACAATGCAATTAATCTATTAAATTTTTTTTACGATTGAAGCGGCTATACCATTTTCCAACTGTTGCCTTATCTTCCAATACTATCATATTGCAAATATGTTACAAAATTGTTACAATTCATTTGTCATTAGCTAAGACAAATAAAAGTATTCAATAAAAAATAAAGGAGGATATTAAAATGTGTTTTAAGTTTATTTCAAACTGTAGCGATTTATGGAACTATATCCGTAATTGTTTTGGTTGCTAATATTATATAATGTGTATTTCAACAGGAGATTCAACTGATAATAACCAGATTCTCTACACTCACTATGGATTATTATCCGGTTTCCTATAAATAATCAAGTTATAGGACAGAATGTTTGATGGTCGGGATTAGCCATCAACACGTTTTGTCCTATATCTCAAATATTCAAAAAAGACCAGTTGGTGTGATTCCAGCTGGTCTTTATATAAAAATACCATACGCCCTGAATGTTCATTTGTGTATGGCATTTTTAATAATATTGCTTTGTTATTGCTTTACTATATATATTTTATATTATTATTTAGCAACATTGAATGCGTTGATTCCGGGATAAACTGCGCTATCTCCTAATTCTTCTTCGATTCTGAGCAACTGGTTGTACTTAGCTACACGTTCTGAACGGCTTGGCGCACCTGTCTTAATCTGGCATGTATTAAGGGCAACTGCTAAATCAGCAATTGTTGTATCTGCTGTTTCACCTGAACGGTGTGAACTTATGGCTGTATAACCTGCTTTATGTGCCATCTTAATAGCTTCAAGTGTTTCTGAGATTGAACCAATCTGATTTAATTTGATTAATATAGAATTACCACAGCCAAGTTTGATACCCTTAGATAATCTCTCTGTATTTGTAACGAATAAGTCATCACCCACTAACTGAACTTTGTCTCCAAGTTCTTTTGTAAGTTTCTGCCATCCTTCCCAGTCTTCTTCATCTAATGCATCTTCAATTGAGATGATAGGATATTTCTCAACAAGATTCTTCCAATGTGCAATTAAATCATCAGATGTAAATACTGTTCCGGCTTTAGGTAATTTGTATTCGCCTTTCTTTCCTGTTTTCCATTCTGAGGATGCTGCATCCATGGCAATCATAAAGTCTTTCTCAGGTTCATAGCCTGCTTTCTTAACAGCCTCTAAGATTGTTTCGATTGCTTCTTCATCAGATTTTAATGCCGGTGCAAAACCACCCTCATCACCAACTGATGTTGCAAGTCCTCTTTCTTTAAGAATAGATGCAAGTGCATGGAATACCTCTGAACACCATCTTAAACATTCTTTAAATGATGGTGCACCAACAGGCATAATCATAAATTCCTGAACATCTAATCCTGATGATAATGCATGACATCCACCATTAATAATGTTCATCATAGGAACCGGTAATCTATTGCCACTAATACCACCAAGGAAACGATAAAGAGGAATATCAAGTGATATTGATGCTGCTCTTGCACATGCGATAGATACTGCAAGAATTGCATTTGCTCCTAATTTTGACTTGTCCTTTGTTCCGTCTGCATCTATCATAGCTTTGTCTACTGCATAAATGTCAGATGCATCCATTCCAGCTAATGTATCATTAATAATTGTGTTGATATTTTCTACTGCTTTTTCAACACCTTTTCCTAAATATCTATCTTTCACTCCGTCACGAAGTTCAAGTGCTTCAAATTCGCCTGTAGAAGCTCCACTTGGTGCTGCTCCTCTTCCAACTGTTCCGTCTGCTAATACTACTTCAGCTTCTACTGTTGGATTTCCTCGCGAATCTAATATCTCTCTTCCTATTACTTTTTCAATTTCTAAATAATTCATGGCTTTCGCTCTCCTTTCAGCAATTCAAGGTTCTCCCTCCGGAAAATTAAATTTTCCGGCAAACAAATTCAGCAGTTTTGTTTATAGGGAGTCCTTTATGATTTACACACAAGTTAGTTATATCTAACTCGTTATGTATTATATCTTATTACTGCCTAAATAACAAGCATTCTATATGAGAGGTTTTATCATTTTCTTTCAAATAACTCTATCTGTTCACCATTAATTCCTTTGATGAAAGCTATTCTTGCTTCTACCTTCTCATTAAGTGCAAGAGCAATATCTTTAGGATAGACATGTGGTGCTGCTCCACATTTAAGCGCCTTTTCGAATAAATTATCTACATTATCACATTCAATTGCAATATGTTTAAAAGCACCGTCTCCAAGACTCTCTTCATTAAATATTTCCAAAATGTCAGCACCTACTGATAACCAGCAGGCATCAGTCTTAGTCTTAAAATATCCCATTTCTTTTGCATCGAATATTTCCTTGTAGAAATTAATTGTCTCTTTGAATTTCGTTGTGTATAAAGCTGTGTGTGCAAATCCTTTAATCACTTTTTCTGCCTCCAGGTATTTTTATTCTCTGTTATCTTTAAGACTTTCCACCATATTTACCTTATTTACTTTACGTCGTACTAATATAATTGAAATTACATAGCACAATGTTACAATAGCAATTGTAAGAATAAAACTTGCAAAACTAAATGTAGACTTATAGTAATTGCCCTCAAGCTGTGAAAATACTCTGAACACAATAACCATTGAAAGATATCCTAATCCCATACCAACCGCAATTGAGAATGGAATAATAAAATGATTAACATTTATTACCATTCTGTTTATCTCTTTGTCAGTAAGTCCTAATACCTTAAGCATAGATATGTTATGGCGGTTCTCAGTCAATAGCATATTAACAGATACATATAATGCTGATACACATATTATAGCACCGATTATAATAAGTGCATATATAATACTTCCCATTTCATCCATAACTGTCTGCATCTGTTCTTTTATATCATCTGATGTGATTGTCTTAGAAACCTTGTCGCCAATATCTAATTTCTCGCTAGATAAGAGGCAGTTATACACATCATCTTCTATTCCCATAACTTCTCTTACTTTGTCGTTTCTTCCAAGTATTAATTTCTGGCTGTCATTATCAATAATACCCTCAATTACAACTGAATATTCTTCCATTGTATAAGGATTTTTAAATTTTACCGTATCGCCTGCTTTTATTTTATAAGCATAAGCCATTACATTACTGATATAGAAGCCTTTATCAAGGTCAGCCTTTTTACCGTCTTTAGTATTCGTATTCATAAGTGAAACATCTGAATCAGCACCCATTAAGCTAAATGTTGCATCTTTATATTCATAATTTCCAACAATAAGTTCCTCTGCATCATCATATTCTTTTGTTTCAAGCGAATTAAGGATATATTCATATTTGAATGTTCCGATATTGCCCATTCCATTATCCACAATATTATTAAAAGTATCAATAAACGTGAATCCAATTGTAATAATAAATGCACCAAGTGCAGCACCTAAAAATACGACAAATGTTCTTCCAGGATTGCCAAGCAGACTTCTTACTGCGAATTTATTCTTAACCTTGCTTTTAGAATTAACCATAACTCTTTTAGTTTTCTTTGATTCATCAGCATTTCCGTTAAGTAAGGTAACCGTATCTTTCTTTAACAACTTATTTACTTTCTTAATTGCTGCTAATGCATATAATAATGTAGGAATTACTATACCAAGAATAGCTGCAAATATTGACAAACGGAATTTAACAGGCATAGGCTCGTAATCCGCAAGCCCAAGTTCACCATATGGCTGCTGTAATATCTTAGTTATTATTGTGACCAGTATTCCACCAGCTATTCCCGGAATCATGGCAAGTATGGCATAATGTCTTACTAACTGGCTCTTCTTATATCCAAGTGCTGTAAGAGTACCTATCATTTTCTGTTCATTCTTAACTTTTCTGCCAATTATAATCGAAATGAGTGCAACAGTAATAAGTGGAAGTGTTACTAAGAATACATATGCCATAACAACAAACATTACAGCCTGGTCATCTACCAATGTAATTCTCTCATTATCATCTTTTGATAAATATGAATTTACTTTATATTCATCGTTAATATATTTTCTAAATGCTGTACTGTCACTATTCTTATTATAGATAACTTTGTACTGACACGCATTAGAACCAAGTGCATCATAAGCATCATCGGTCATATATGCTAAGAAAAATGATGTAATATTCTTATAGGTGTCATCTGTATTTTCAAGCATATACAGATAATCCGGTCTTAAGAAGAAGCCTGTGACTTTGTAACTCTTACCTGCAATTTCTATGCTGTCACCTAATTTCACATTCATATTCTGTGCATAACCTCTGGATATAACTATTTCATCATCATTTTCAATATCTTTTCCGTCAATTACTTCATACAAATCAATCTTATGACTAGCTTTAAATACTCTTACTTTATAATCATCTTCACTGATATTTACATAATGTTCTTTCTCAAATGTAATGTTATATTTATCTTCTAACTTCTCTATTTCTTCATCAGGAATCTCTAAATATGTAGTAAATGTCGCATCTTCTAATTTATTCCTGTCAAAGAATTTGTCACCATAATCTTTAATTCCTGTTCCTGCTATATAAAAGAGGAAAAACATCAAAAGTGCAACTGCAGTAAGTACAATTGATGCAATATAGAACGAAAGATTGTCTTTAATATTTCTTATGTATCTCTTATTTAATGTCATAATTTACAACTCCAATCCGTCTGCCTTTTTCTTCGTTGCATTTTCCTTGCACGAATCAATACGGCCGTCCTTAATTCTGATTACCTTATCCGCCATATCAGCTATTGCCTCATTATGTGTAATAATGATTATAGTAGTCTTAAACTGCTCATTAACTTTCTCAATGAATTTAAGTACACTACGTGATGATTTAGAATCAAGCGCACCTGTCAATTCATCACAAAGAAGTAATTTAGGATTCTTAATAAGCGCTCTCGCAATTGCCACTCTTTGCTGCTGTCCTCCTGATAATTCCTTAGGAAAACGTCTACGGTATTTGCTGATGTCAAGTGCTTCTAATACCTCATCAATATCCATAGGATTCTTAGAAATATCTGAAACCACCTCTATATTCTCCTGAACTGTTAAATCAGGAATGAGATTATAGAACTGGAACACAAAACCAATATCCTCTCTTCTGTATTCTGTCAAATCTTTCTTATTGGCGTTACTTATATTTCTGCCTGAAATTGTAATTGTTCCTGAATCTAAGGAATCAAGTCCTCCTATCATATTTAACAGGGTACTCTTTCCTGAACCCGATGGTCCAAGAATTACATAAATCTTTCCCTCATCTAATGATATGTCCACTCCGTCTAATGCATTTACCAGTGTTTCCCCACTACCATACTGTTTTCTGGCTCCTTTAATATCAATAAACATCTTTAAATCTCCTTTATCTTTTTATTTCAACATATAAATCAATGGCATCTGAATCTCATATGTCACAATCCTCATATCTTATCGAGTTATATATGTCATATTTTAGTTAGTTTTCTCTAACTTTAGTTATAATAATATCACTCTATGTTTCTATCCGCAAATAAAAAATCATGTAATTTAAAGAAAAAAATTGCACATTTTTACCAAATGTGCAATTCATATATCATTAATTCTGCCACATAATCTGTCCTTTTGTAAGTAAAGGATATTTAATAAGATTACTTCCTTCTAAATTCTCTCTATTCATATCTACTGCTGAAATCTGGCTGTTATCATATGATGTGTAGTAATAGATACCCTTATTTGCATTACAGCATGATGTATATAAGGTTATCTCATATTTGCCATCTGCCACTTCACAGCACCCTCTTTGCTGGTCAACGGAACCTAATATATGAAAGAATTGGCTTACGCTTTCCTCCTCTGAGTCACCTGAAATCGAATTTAATTTTGTAAATGCAACCCTTGCAAATCTCGATGTCGATGATAAATCTCCCGGAAGCCCGATTGCTCCCATTCCTCTGCTATATTGCTGCAAATCAAGCATTTTCGAAAATGTATTGTCTGGCTGCTTTGATGATAAACTTATATATTGATTCAATAAAAACATCTGTTGTGGAAATGGTGGGTTATTCGTAAGAACACCCGCTTTATTATCATATATTTTCAAGCCTTCCTTAACACATTCAACCGTTATTGCTTCATTTTCGTCGGCTATAATCCAGTGTAGCTGTGCTGCTGCAAACGCTTCATTAAACTGCGTTCCTACAAGATTCATTTTATCTAATAACTTACGTGCCTCATTTACAGTTGCACATTTACTTAATATCCATGGAATAAATTCGAACTGGGCCACATTCTCCCTCGAATCATCAAGCTCTTCATAGACTGCATTTCCAACAAAATTAAGTCCCGCCATACATAAGCCCTTTTCATTAAATGCATCATAATAAAGAGGATACTCATCTGCAATATGCGCCATTCCAACCATTGCATAATGAGTCTTTAACTCACCCATATGTCTGAAATTAAATACATAATTTCTCGGTGTGACCGTTATCTCGTCTCCATAGGAAAATTCATAATCTAAAGTTCTTCCAAAATAAAAATCTTTTGTCTTATAAGTTGCTGCTGTACACATATAAATTCCTCCATAATTATGCTCATATTGTAGTGGTTTCAAAGGTCTTTCACTCACCTATACGCATGCTCATATTTTTTTTAACCTTTTGACCCTGACATCATATAAATATATTATAATTCCTATAAAATCTGCTAAAAACCAGCCAATTGGTATGGCCGCCCATATACCTGTAACTCCGATAAATGAAATTCCCGACAATACATATGCTAAAATCACTCTTGTGCCAGGTGAAATAACTGTTAATATTACAGAAACCATCGGACTGTTAACTGCGCGGTAATAGCCATATAGCATAAATAAAATGCCAATTCCTATATAAAATGCACCCTCTATCCTTAAATAGTGTACCCCGATATTTATAATATTTGTCTTAGATTCATTTACAAATATTGCCATAAGCGGCCTTGCAAAACACGCAAGACAATATAGCATATATATCTTCATTCCACTTTTCACATTATCAGGAACATTCATTATATTAAGAATTTCATTTATTCCACAATATGATATAAGCATTAATATACCTGTCAATGTCGCAATTATTACAAATGATGTGTATATTCCATTTCTTATCAAATCTTCTCTTCTTTTTCCAAATGCCATTGAAATAAATGAACTGTTTCCAAGACACAAGCCGATTATTAGGGACATCAAAAAGGTCATCAAAAAGGTCATCAAAGTATATGATGACCCTACTGCCGCTAAAGCATTTTCGCCAATATATTTTCCAACAACCTATGTATCAACCAGATTGTAGAACTGCTGCAACGCATTTCCAAGCATTAAAGGTATCGCAAATGCCATAACTTATTTGTAATCTTTCCCTCAGTCAAATCTAAATTAGCCGAATTATTCATTTGTATTTGTAAATCTCCAAATCTTTAAATATTTTGTTGTATACTTAAATAGAATAATCAAATCGCTGACCGACTTTCTTCTCCGCATCTGTTCTTACATTATCACTCTTATAAAGCTGGTTATAATCATCTATCTTTCTCAGAAGCTCGTCAATAGATGATGCCGTAATAGTAACTGTATCAGAGTCCTCACTCACATTTATATCAGTCGAATTAACTCCTGATGACTTCTTTGCTGCATTATTTTCACGACTCTTTTCTAATCTTTCCTGTTTAGATTCCTTATCAGCCTTTTTCTGCTCTTCTTTCTTCTTAGCCTTATTCTCTGCTGATTTCTTAGCAATACGTTCTTTCTGTGCTTCACTTGATTTCTCAAGAACTGCAAAATATGAGGCTGTTCCATTATCATTAACCTGCATACCATAGCCTTTTACACTTGCACCACTGCCTGCTATCTTACTTCCGAGTTGTGAAATGCCACTTGCTGCGTTTGCAATGATACCCTCGTATTGCTTACGGAACTTCTCGTCCTCAGCCATTCTCTCTATCTTCTCTTCATCAATAAGCACAACCATCTTATTTGCATTAGCATAACTTCCTGCCTGGCTCTTAGCCTGCTCTTTCATATCATTACTTACTAAGATAAAATCCATATTAGAATATTTCTTCTTAAGTGTCTCATAATATTTTGCCGCTTTTTCAGATAATTCAGGTGTACCTATTGTCTTTCCACTTACTTTAGTCTTCTTAACTGTATCTGATGCACTTGTTTCAGCAGTCGATGCACTGTCATTAACACTACTATTATTACTCATCTTTGCTGACTTATTAGCAGCTCCTTTATTATTCATATTTGAATATGCTGCTACTCCATTAGCTATTGTTGATACATTTGAATCTGTAAATATATTACTCATTTTTCATTCCTCCTTGAATGTGTAAATAAATTAATTAAATAAAGAAAGAAAGCATCATCCATTTGAATCATTAATAAATTCCTTTTCATTATATATTCAATTGTTTTGGCTGATTCTGAACTCAACCTTCTAATATATTTATCGTACAGATGGATAGAATAGTTAACCCCCTATTCATCCATATAATCATCCCAGTCATCTTCTGCATCGCCATAATCATCATATTCATCCATATTGTCATAATAGTAGTCCTCCGGATCATCATAATCATCCATTGAATCATATGGATTATACTTGCCTGAATGATAATTCTTATGTGCATTTTTCTTTGATTTTAAATATTCATCGTACTTTTCTCTATTATCAGTTACCCACGTTACCATACCATTTACACATTTTGCACTGAAAATTATAAAATCACCATCTTTAAAATAGTATTTCTTTGCATAAACTATTTTTTTATACTTTTTATTCTGACTATTCAGATATTGATTTTCAACACTTGTATGCGTTCCTAATTTCGTATTATCTATATCTTTTTCATACATTCCTACAAATGGAACACCATTTTTCACCTTATTTTCATATTTTCTTTTTTCTTTATCCTTTTCTTCTATGTAATCATCAACTTCTGAATCTATCTGTTCAATAAATTCTTTCTCAATACGTCTCTGCTTTTTAGATAAGATATTCAAATTAACATTACTCATATAATATTTTGCCATATCAATCTCACCCCTGCCATATGAAATATGTGCATTACATATTTCACGCAACTTCTCGCTTTCTCGAAATTTGTCTAATTCTAAATCAAATAATATGTCATTTGCTTCTGGATAATTTCCCTTTTCCATTAGCTTCTCTGCCTTTGAGTATTTAATATTATTCGATACAACAGGATGTAAAATTGCTATAATTATTACTACAACAACTATTATAAGCTCTATTTTAAGTACCTTTCTCATATATTTTCTCCTTGACATAAATGCTACCCACTTTTGTTTCCACTTTTGTTTCCACTTTTGTTTCAAAACTAATAAACCAATTGATAAAAATCAATAAATGTATCTATTATTAATATGATTATATCATATTTTTATCTTCTAAATATTTCAAAAAGCCCTCACATCCATCATATACATCTCTATAGGTCTCATCAAACCGGTTACTGTACCATGGATCAGTTATTGACTGGCCTCGCCTCTTAGGATTAAACGAATAATCTAATAGTAATTGAATCTTATTTTCCGTATCTTCTCCAGTAATACAAATCGTATTCCTTATATTAGCCGAATCTGCACAAAGCAAGTAATCATAGTATTGATAATCTTCCTTTCTTACCTGTCTTGCTCTCTTATTTGCAAAGTTGGTATATGGAGTGTTGCCAATATTATGTTTCTTAAGCTCTGCCTGTGCTGGCGGATAAATAGGATTACCTCTTCCATTCCAGATTTCTTCGGCGGACGTTGCCGCCGACGCTATTTCAAATTGTTCTTGTATGCCACGTTTTTCTACTATATCCTTGAGGACAAATTCTGATATTGGGGAACGGCAGATATTGCCGTGGCAGATGAATAATACTCTTATCATAATTTTATTTTTCCTTATTTAGGTTGAAAATGCTAAATATTTCTTCTTAATGAGGTTATCCATACAGCACAAGAATGCCGCATGGATATCTGTTCTGGAATCTTTCTTTTTATTTTTTCTTGATTTTAGCAAGAGTTTTATAAAACGGTTTGAACATTTTATTTAACTGCGGTCCCGAACCTCCATAGGATTTATTTAACTTATCTCCCATAGCTTTTTTATCATCAACAATATTATTAACGATAAATCCCGTTAAAGAATCTGGAATTGAAACTTTAGAATTGCTCTCATACTTAATAATAAGCTCTATAAGTTTTTTCATCCTTGTTTCTTTTGTCCACTGAACAGGAGGAGCCGCAAATTTCTCTTTCTTCAAGCATTTATATATGTTCTCTCCATTTTTATTACCATAAAAGTGAACAAGCGCAAGATGAATATATGATTGGTCATCTATCCCTATGCAATTGATAATAGTATAGAGTTCCCTTTTGTCTATACCACTTACCTTTTCTGTCACTTTTACTGATAATGAACTGGTAATAAATTCATCATCAGATACAGGTTCTTTACCTTCTAGAATTTGAGTATTTGATGGATTTAAACGATTAATTCTTTTGACATCCATTTCACGGTCCATCCAAAAATGAACTACTGCATCAAATCCTGTATCATTTGATACAATGACCATTTCATTGGTATTATCGGCATGTAACTCATATCCTAAATATGATACTAACTGAAAGTCCAATCCATTGTTGCCTTCATAACATTCAACGAATTCCGGCTTGTTAGTTGCACTCATTAACTGTATTGCCTGTGGATAAGCAATACGAGGTGAATGCCCTGTGTAGAAAACAAGAAATCGACTATTAGTTTTCCCTAATAAGTCAATCCAGCTATCTCCTACATTTTCGCTATCAATAAAATAAATTGTTGCCAAGTTCTATAACCTCATTACCAGAACGATTTTAGTCTATCACAAAAGCGTTATTTTTTCTAGTCCTGCACAGTAGATATTTACTCTTTCATACGTAAGTGTTATTGTAACAGTTCCTTCTGACAGCGTGGCATTTATCAGTATGATCTTGCTGTTGCTATCAGATACAGCGCCAAAACTGTCAGTAGGATAGAACGTGGGGTGGCACCCCATCTGCCGAATTTATACTACGGATATCAAATTACTTTAATATGCTGGTGGAGGATGTGTTGTGATATAATAAATTTGTAACACCTTGTTCGAATAATATATTATAATATTACTCAAACAAGGAGGACGTTACTATGTCAGTACATTACACCGAAGACTTCAAAAAAGAAGTAGTTAAAGCCTATATGGCAGGCGACAAATCAATACCGCAAATTGCTGTTGAATTTAATGTTGTCAAAAGCTCCGTTAGCAAATGAGTTAACGAATACAAGGAAGAATGCCTCTATACCACCAGCACAACCGCAGAATCTAATGAAGCAAAGGAAATCAGAAGATTAAATCAGCTTCTTAATGAAAAAGATAAAGAGATTGCTTTCTTAAAAAAAGCGGCGGCATTCTTCGCGAAGAAAATCGATTAGTGGTATATCGATTCATCGATGACAATAAAAATATATTTGGTTTAAGATGGCTATGCCATAAGTTTGGCATTAGTCCTAATTGTTATTACAACTACAAAAAGGATGCAAAGCGAAAATATCGTGAACGCTTAGCACATATCTTTGAGCTTATAAAGTATGTTTATTACAACAACAATCATGTTATAGGCTAGGGCTATGCGCATTTTTATCAAACGATATGGCTATGAGTAAGCAATACCACAATGCATAAATATATGAACAAGAAATTGAATCTTTGTGCAGTAATTATGCATTCTAAGCCAGGTTACAAGACTGGCAAAAAGAATAAAATCTTTGACAAACTCTTAAATCAGAATTTTACTGTCGACTGCAAGAACAAAGTATGGTGCACAGACTTCACATATATGCGTCAGCCAAATGGAAAATTCAGATACAACTGTTCGATTATTGATTTGTATGACAGGTCAGCTGTCGCTTCGTTAAACAGTGATTATATCAACACTGATTTGGCAATAAGCACTCTGAAGACAGCCCTTGAAAAGGAAAACTACCCTAAAGTGATTTTGCATTCAGACCAGGAGGGACAGTTTACTTCATGGGAATTTGTAAATTTTTGCAAAGAGAATAATATAACACAAAGTATGAGTAAGGCTGGCTGTCCTTATGATAATGCTCCCATGGAAAGATTTTATAACACTTTCAAAAGCAACTTTTATAACATAACTTCATTTTCAAATGTAGAGATGATGGATGAACTAACTATGAATTATATAAATTGGTATAACTATGTTCGCCCTCATTCATACAATAATTATTTAACACCAATAGAGGCTCGTTACAGGTAGGTATTTATCGAACAAAGTGTTACAAAAAAGCTTGACCACAACATACATTCTTCCTAAACTTCTATACACAGTATCC
>OLGY01000190.1_pt1 | contig 53126 bp, 47 predicted proteins | sample 1605951 | NCBI WGS metagenome assembly OLGY01 (sample SAMN03283280) | human gut metagenome | biome: human-associated habitat; material: feces | host: Homo sapiens | place: Peru | collected 2012
TTGCTGAATATATCTTATGTTGACATTTTCATCCATAAGTGCAGTAGCAAAAGTATGCCTGAACATATGCGGAGTAATATGTAAATCCACACCGCTCCTTTTTGCATAATCGCTTATCATATTTCTTATAGATTGCTCCGAATACCTGTTTCCTAATTTGTTGATGAAAATATAATCGCTATCGCAATCACAAATTTTAATACATTCATTTAAAAGTCTTGATACTTTAACATTAGCAATACACATTATACGTTCCTTTGAGCCTTTGCCGTAAATGTATATCGTGTTGCTGTTGAGGTCAAGACTCTTTCTTTTTAAATTACTGATTTCCGATACCCTCATTCCGGTAGAAAATAACAGTTCAATGATTATGGTATTTCTCAATGACACTTTGTACTGATAGTGACTTTTAGCATTATTAAGCTGTAAATATCCAAATTTCAATATACTTTTTATGTTCTCAATCGGAATAATTTTCGGCAGGGTAATAGGCTCTTTGTATTTTAGTGTGATTTTGTGAAAAGGATTGATTTCAATAATATCCTCAATTTCCATATACCTGTAAAATGCTTTTACACAAGCAATTTTTCGCTTGGCAGTTTTTGGCTTGTATCGCTGATGAAGTGAGTTTATGTATTTGTTTAATTCATTTTTACTAAAGCAATCTTTGTCTTGCATATATGAACAAAACTGTCTTAAATCGATTTTATACGCTTTTATCGTTAATGCACTCAGCCCTTTTAAATTACTGCAAACCGTAATGTAATTCCTTGCTTCTTTTTCTATCTCTATCATAATAAAACCTCCAAAATTATCTGATTTTATTATGATTGCTTATGAAACAAAAGTCGATAAATTTTGATTAAATATCTCAAAGTTATGCTAATTTTGACCATAAAGTATACCAGTTTTGTATTTGTTATTAAAAATGATTGAAATGTGGTATTGAAAAATATATAATATAAAATGTATAGACAATAAAGGATAACTAATTGTTATATATAATTAAAAAAGAAGGAAACTGCATGTTTGGAAAACTTATAGTACTTTTTGGTATTGATGGAAGTGGTAAATCAACAATTTTGAAAATGTTAAATGATAGTAATTTAAACAATACAATATGTACATCTTGTTTGAAAAATACCGTATTTGAAGAAGAATTACACAGAGCTGAAAAAACACTAAATTTTTCAAGAAAAAATGTTTTTTCTAAAGAGTTCAAACACGCTTTACACATTGAAGGCGTTATTTATAACACCTTCAATAATGTATTACCTATATTAAAAAATGAAAAAAATGTAATACTTGATAGATACGTAATTTGTGTAAAATCATTTACTGAGGTGTTTTTAAAATCTTCATATAACTGCATATCAGAATCATTAAATTGTTTACCTAATCCAGACTTAGGTATTTATTTTGATGTTGATATAAATGTAGCTTATAATAGAATAAAAGAACGCAGTAAAAAAACAGATATTCCTATACATTATAGCGAAAGTAAAAACGCTTTATTAATGAAGAAAAGATATTATGAAGAATCCATACCTAGTGAATCCTATCCAATAAAAACAATAGACGCTAATAAAAGTCTTGATGAAGTATATGAAGAAGTATTAAAAATAATTAATGAAAATATCTACTCATGAAATAGATGATTTTTAATTTTACACACAATCAAATATAATTAAAGGATTAAAATATGGATGAATTCAAAGAAAAATTATTTGTATGTTTTTCAGCAAAAGATAGATACACTATAGTACAACCTATAGTATATCATTTAAAAAATCATGGTATTAATGTTTGGTATGACAGATATGAAATGGTAATGGGAGATAATCGTTATGAAAGAAATATTTTAGAAGGAGCTGGGAAATGTAAATATGCACTTATTATCTTATCTGAAAACACTGATAATTCAATATGTGCTTCAGAAGAAATAAGAATATTAGAATCAAGATATTATAAAAAGGATGTAACAATATTTCCAGTTTTGTATGAAATGGATCCTGATAATATACCATTAAAATTCACTTGGATAAAAAATTTAATATTTAAAGAAGTTACCCATTCGTCTGGGTCTTTAGAAGTATGTAATCACATTGTATGTAAAATTACACAGGATATTTTAAGTGTATATGAATATCAAAGCATAGCACAAATAATACATTCGAATATTTCTATCCCTAAACCCGCAAAAATTTTATTAAAAAAATATGTTCAAATTGATAGTGCAAATTTAAATGCACGAATATCACTGCTTTACTCTGTATACATAATAATAAAATCCGAATACATTGATGAAAATTCGTTTTGCGAAATTCCAATTAAAACATTCGAAAAATTATTTACAGAAACTCTTTTGAATTTATTGATTGATTATAGAGAATTATGGCTTTTAGAAAATTCGATTTGTGTTTTAATCAATAATTACATTGATTTTTGCAACGAATCTAAAATATAAACTATTATTTTTGCCATTCTTTCTGTATCATAATTATAGGTCAACAAATCTATACTTTTTTCTAAATAAGGATATTGTGAAATGTTGTTCTTAATCTCATTCCAAATTATTTCTGATCTCATATTGGGATATGATATAGGAATAATTGCTTTATTTTTCTTTAAGGCAATTTCATATTCTTCTTTTACTCCACTATTTTTATTTATTTTTAAATCGCAATCTCCAAAAACAAATATTGCCGTTCCACACTCAGCAATAATATCTTCTCTCATTTTCTTTTTGTTTTCTAATGATTCTTCTCCTAACCCAACAAATGGTCTAACAATTATATATTTTTCTTTATCTTTAATTCCCTTTTTAGCCAAATATTCATTGGCATATCCTATAATATGAGTTCCAAAATGTCTTCCAATACCATTTACTATTCGATAATCATTATCTAAAAGTTGTGTTGTAAGACTTTTAGAAAGTTTATGTGAATACTCTTCAATATTTTTATCAAATGAACGAAAAGCTCCAGAAATAAATACTTTCTTGTTCCTTATTCGCATATTTAGCTCTTTTAAAATAAATAATACATCTATATAATTATCAACTAATAAAACCCGAATATGATATCGTTGTTCTAAATCATTAATGAAATGGTCAAAATAAGGATCCATTGTGTTTCTTTTCATTATTGTATAATGATATGGTGCAGCGTCCCCTAAATAGCGTACAATTTCACTTAAGCAATCCATAACTAAATAATCAGTAAAACTATAACCAATAAATAAAAATGTACTTGAAATAAGTTCTCTTTTAAAAAACATTAACATCATACGATGGCTATCTGAATAGTTTTCATAGTCTTTCTGTGTAGCAACAATACCATCAGGATTAGATATATCTCCATTCATTTTATATATGTTTATTCGCTTATTTAATTCTACATTTGATAAGTCGGCATCCCTAAACACTTTATTAATTAATATATTCCTATTTTTATAATTTTGCTCAAGTGCGTTATCAAAATTAGTTGTCCATATATTAGTAAAACCAATGTTGATAAGTTCATCAATTAATGGGCTATGAAAATCATTTCTGTTTATAATATTGTTAATATGTTTTCTTAATTCAGCTGGTCCAAATTTATTAGAATAGTATTGTGCTAGTTTATAATAGTTTGTTGTTTCATCTAATGTTGTCCCAAGTTCTTTCGCTAAAGGCTTAAATAAATTATGCCAATTTGGATACCCAGCATTAATAGATGCACCCGCTCCAACGAAAAGTGATATTCTTTCATCAAGTGATTGTCTAGTAAATTGATTAAGAAATTCTTCTTTATTTAGTGGCATTAATTAATTCTCCCTAACTCAGTAAATTGTGAAGTGTAATCAATAACAATTAGTTATCCTTTATTAACAACCAAACATCTGTATATAGTTAAAAGCCTGTCGGTTAAAAATCGGCAGGCTTTTTTGTATATATAGAATTAAAACGGAGGTGTTTTTAACGAAACAAACAAAAGTAATTGCAATATGCAATCAAAAAGGCGGCGTAGGAAAAACTACAACCGCCTTAAATTTTGGAGTCGGTCTTGCAAATGAGGGTAAGAAAGTCTTGCTTATCGACTGTGACCCACAAGGTGACTTAACAACAGCTTTGGGTTGGCGAGATACAGACGAACTTTCGGTTACTCTTGCAGACAAACTCGTCGAGTATATCGAAGAAAGAAACAAGAACCCTGCAAACGGTATTCTTCATCATAAAGAGAATATTGATTTACTTCCGGCTAACCTTGATTTGTCGGCACTTGAACTTAGTTTGGTAAACACAATGAGCCGTGAAACTGTGCTGAAAGGTTATGTAAATTCAATCAAAACTGCGTATGATTATGTGGTTATTGACTGTATGCCGTCTTTGAGCGTGCTTACGGTTAATGCATTGGTTGCTGCCGATTCGGTTATCATTCCTGTGCAGTCGCAATTTCTTGCGGCTAAAGGTATGACACAACTTGTTAAAACTATAAGTAAAGTTAAAAGACAAATTAACCCGTCACTTAAAATTGACGGTGTTTTGCTTACACTTGTAGATGGCAGAACTAACCTTTCCAAAAGTACAAAGGAAGCTATCGTAAATGACTACGGCAAATATCTTAAAATTTTTGATACGCAGATACCTATGGGTATTAAAGCGGCTGAAACTGCAATAAGCGGCAAATCAATATTTGCTTATGATAAAAACAGTAAGGTCGCAAAAGCGTATGTGGACTTTACGAAGGAGGTGTTGAAACTTGAGCGAAAAGAGAAAAACAGACTTCAGTCTGAACAGGCTCGATGATTTATTTACATCACAAAGCGAGCGAGAAAACGGACTTACTCCGACTATAAAAGATATTCCGCTTGAAAAACTTGTACCGTTTCCTAATCATCCGTTTAAAGTGCGTGATGACGAAGAAATGAATAAACTTGTTGAAAGTGTTTCTGAAAACGGAGTGTTGGTTCCTGCCATTGTTCGTGAGAAAGATAACGGTGATTATGAAATTATCTCAGGTCATAGACGAAAATTTGCAAGTGAGATAGCCGGTAAAAGCACATTGCGTTGTATCGTTTCAAATTTGGATGATGACGCCGCAACCGTAATTATGGTTGACAGCAATATCCAAAGAGAAAACATTTTGCCGAGTGAAAAGGCATTTGCATACAAAATGAAATTGGATGCGATGAATAGACAAGGTAAAAGAACTGATTTAACTTTATGCCAAGTTGGCACAAAGTTAAATTCTGCTCAAATAATTGCAGAAAACACAGGCGAAAGTACAAGGCAAGTCTTTAGATTTATTCGCCTTACCTATCTTATCCCTGAACTATTGCAAATGGTTGATGAGGGTAAAATGAAAATGTTGCCGGCTGTTGAAATATCATATCTTGATAAAGAATGTCAGCAAGGTTTGTTGGAAGCAATAGAAAGCGAATGTTGTACTCCGTCTCATGCACAGGCTATTCGTATGCACAAGATGTTTAATGACGGAGAACTCAACGGTGACACTATTCTTGATGTTATGTGTGAATTGAAACCTAATCAACAGGAAAGGCTCATAATTCCACATAAAACGCTTGAAAAGTATATTCCGCAATCTGTTACACCTGAGAAAAGGCAAGATTATGTATGCAAGGCTTTGGAGCATTACAACAAGTTTCTGAAAAGCAGAGCCGAAAGGGACAGCAGATAGCAGGAGTATGTTATTTCTATCCCCCCTCTTTTCAATATACCCCCTAATAAACATACAAACTTGCAGAAAAGAAAGAGCCTTATAAATCAAATAAAGGAATGATGTGTATGATTTAATAAACGCACCTTTGCCGAAATTACCAAAATCTGTTAAATTGGCGTTGAAAGCAAAGGAGGAATGCTTAATGAAAAAGTCGGTGATTTTGTGTATGGTTGCAGTTATGTTAATCAGCGTATTCGTAGGTTGTTCGGTTAAAAGCAGCGAAGTAAATAAAAATACAGAAACGAGTTCTTTTTCTGCAAGTAAAGAAACAACACTTCCTGTTTCGACTGCTGAAAATGATACGAAAGTCGATACAACAACTACTGCTCCAACTACAAATGCAAAAATAACGAGCACAACTTCAAACAAGATTGAGTTGAGCGAAACAATCACGAAAAGAAAGGTTGTGTCTACAACATCAAAACCTGTTCAAACAACAAAATCTACAACACAGCATACAAAAAAAGCAACGACTACATCAAAACAACCAACAACCCAAAAAGCAAGTCAATGCAGTAATAACAATAATCACTCAATGAAATGCGGCAATATGGGCAGATGGTTTGACAGCAAATCGGATGTTAAAGTATATGTTGATTCGGTAATGAAATCTTGGGCAGATAAATGGGAAAGCGGAGAAATATCCGATGATGAATATTTTGCTAACTGCCCACAAGGTTATGAATGCTGGAGTTGCGGTTACTGCGGTAAATGGACAGGCAATTTCAAATAACAATATCATAAATTTAAGCTGAGAAGATGTAACAATCTTCTCTTTTTTTATGCCTGAAAACAGGCAGAAAGGAAAAATTATGAAAGATAAATTCAAAAGTTTTGGCAAAAGAATTGTGGCGATCCTTTTGTCGGTATTAACAGTTACAATGATGTTTCCGTTAAGTGCTTTTGCAGCAACGGAAAACCTCGGTGCGGTGTCGGGTATGAAGAAACTTGATGTAAGCGTTTCAAAGCATTACGGACACGAAGTTCATACTACGAAAAAAGGCGGTACAACTTATCCGCTTTTCTGTATTGAATACGGCACAACATCGCCGAGTTCGTCATATCTTAAAGGCAAAAAAGCTATGGCAAGTGACACGGCAATTAAAGCTGCAAAGTGGATATTTGCAGGATATTATCTTGAACACGGCAACTCGATAGATTGGCAGGATATGGCTTACTGTCAGAAAAAAGTATGGTCTATCTTCGGTTCTGATACAAGCTGGGATTTCAGCGACGGCGGATACAAAGCGTGGTGTGACAAGGCACAGGACAGAATGGACAACCTAAATAAAAAGCCGTCATTCAATAACACCAATGTCGGAACAATCGTTGCAGGAAACAGCCTTACCGTTACTGATACAAACAAGGTGCTTTCCGATTATCCTGCATTCACAAAAAACGGAGGCGGTTGGAGCATTACCCACAGCAAAAATTCTAACTCATTAACAATTAAGATTGATAAATCTTGTACTGCGTCAAGCTTCAAACTTGCCAACGGTGAATATTACAAAAACGGTACAGGCGATGACGATGAGCTTTTGCTTTACTATCCCTATGGAAGTGAAGCATATCAAAAGCTTATCTATTCGGCATATTATGACCCTGTTTCAATGGCATTTTCGGGTTCGATTACTCCACTCGGTGATATGAAGCTTGTTAAGACTTCCGAAGACGGTATTGTGGCCGGTATTAACTTTACTGTCACAGGTGCTAATGGTTTTTCAAAAACCGTTACAACAAATGCAAATGGCGAAATTGATATTTCCGATTTAACTCCCGGAACATATACGATTACGGAAGAAAACATTGACAGATATGTACCTAATCAATCGCAAACAATTACTGTTTCAAGTAACAAAACATCATCGGTCAGCTTCTATAACATACTTAAAAAATTCAGAGTAACCGTAACAAAACAAGACTACGAAAAAGGACACGCACAAGGTGATGCAAAATTAGGCGGTGCTGTTTATGGCTTGTATAAAGGCGATGAACTTGTTGCTCAATATACAACCGACAGTAACGGCTCTTTTACAACAGACTATTATGTTTGCGGTACAGACTGGACTGTTCGAGAAATCACACCGAGTGAGGGTTATCTTTTAAATGATACGGTGTATAAGGTAGGTGCAGACCCGAAAGATTATACAGTTGAATACAATAACGCTCCCGATATGACTGTTATGGAGCAAGTTATCAAGGGTAAAATCAGCATTATCAAACATACGGATGATGGTGAAACTCAAATCGAAACACCCGAAAAAGGTGCAGAGTTTCAAGTCTATCTTAAATCGTCAGGCTCATTTGTAAACGCCGATAAAGACGAGCGAGATACAATTATTTGTGATCAGGACGGTTTTGCAAGTACAAAACTTTTGCCTTATGGTGTTTACACAGTACATCAAACAAAGGGATGGGATGGCAGAGAAAAAATAACCGATTTTGATGTGTTTATCAATACCGATGGTAAGACATACAAATTCCTTATCAACAATAAAAATTTCGAGTCGTATCTCAAGGTAGTTAAACTTGATAAGGAAACGGGTAAACGAATCCCATACGAAGGTGCTGCTTTTGAAATCTACGATAGCAACAATCATAGAATTACAATGCAGTACACCTACCCTCAAGTGACTTCGATTCATACTTTCTACACCAACAAAGAGGGATATTTAATCACACCTGAAAAGTTGCCGTATGGTGATTATACTCTTAAAGAAGTACAAGCACCGTATGGATATGTTCTTGACGATACTCCTATTCCGTTTGTAATCTCACAGGAAAATGCTTCAACCGATACAGGCGTAACCGTAGTAAAGGTCAAAGCAAAGGATATGGCTCAAAAGGGCGTAATCAATATTACAAAAACAGGTGAGATTTTTTCATCTGTTGAAGAAAACAACGGTGTATATACTCCAAAATACAGCGTAGGCAATCTTAAAGGAGCAGTATTTGAAGTCTATGCTGCCGAGGATATTACAACACTTGACGGTACGGTAAGATATGAGCAAGGTACTTTGGTTGATACAGTCACAACCGATGATGACGGTGTGGCTAAATCAAAAGAACTTTATCTCGGTAAATATACTGTGATTGAAAAGACTGCACCTAACGGCTATGTTCATAATGCCACCAAGTATGATGCTGAACTCACCTATGCAGGACAGAATGTTTCGGTTACCTCAACCGACCTTTCGGTGTATAACGATAGACAAAAGGTTTCGATTTCACTTAAAAAGATTATGGCAAATGATAAGACATTCGGTATCGGCAATAACGGTGAAATCACTTCTGTAAGATTCGGTATTTATGCCGATGAGGACATTAAAGCAAGCAACGGCGATGTTATTCCAAAAGATGCTCTTATCACTTTTGCAATTTGTGATAAAAATGGAAGCATTGTCTTTGACTGTGACTTGCCTGTAGGCTTTAAGTGGTATGTAAAAGAAATCGCAACCGATGAGCACTATATCTTGTCTGACACCAAATATGAGTTTGATACCGAATATCAAGGACAAGATGTAAAGGTTATTGATATTAAAGTCAATAATGGTGAGGTTATTAAAAACAATCTCATTTATGGTTCTGTTAAAGGCTTAAAAGTCGATAGAGAAACGCAGGAAGTAATCAAGGGTGCAACCTTTGGTTTGTTTAAATCAGACACTACCGAGCTTACAGAAGAGAACGCAATCTTAACTGTCGTTACCGATGAAAGCGGTATCTTCGCATTTAACAATGTTCCTTTCGGCGAATACCTTATCAAAGAACTCAAACCTGCCGACGGCTATCTTGATAATGAAGATGTATTTACCGTAACAATCAAAGATAACGAGCAAGTGGTTGAACTTACTGCAATCAATGATAAAGTGCCAGAATTAAAAACAACGGCAACCGTCAATGGCAAAAAAGAAGTCATCGTAAAAGGCGAAATAACTATAAAAGATACTGTTGAGTACAAGCATTTAGTACCTAATACCGAATATGTTATCAAAGGCACATTGATGGATAAATCCACAGGTAAACCGTTCAAAGTTAAAGGTAAAGAAATCACTTCAACCGTTAAGTTTGTACCCGATAAGACTGATGGCAAAGTAGAAGTCACCTTTACATTTGACGGCTCGGCTATTAAAAAGGATACCGAACTTGTAGTGTTTGAAACATTGTATCGTGACGGGGTTGAATTAACTGCTCACGCTGACATTAACGATGACGGACAGACCGTAACGGTTAAAGTCCCTGAACTTGAAAACCCAAAGACAGGAGACGAAAGGAATATCAATATAATTTTAGGTATTGCCGGTGCTTCTCTTGTCGGTATCGCAGGCTGTGTATATTTCTTTATTAAGAGAAAGAAAAAAGGAGGCACAGATAATGATTGATAGAACTAATGCAGGCTACACCATTATCAATGCCGTAACCATCGGTAAAGGTGAAATCGTACTCGGTGAAAGGACTACTGCAAATAAAGAAAAGCAATATGTCACTTGGGAATGTAATAACGGCTCGTATTATTACGGTCATTATATTGAAAACAAATTTGATGCGTTAAAAGACTTTGGTCAAAGGGTTGCCAACAAGGCTGAAATGTATCGCTGTTTTGAAAATGAAAGACAACGGCATAACCGAGAACGAGATGAGCGATAATAAAAGGAGGTAAAAGATAATGACAGTTAAAACGATTGTGTCTATTGTACTCGTTGTCTTTATTGTTGCAGGGCTTGTATTTCTTCAAGTCAGAAACAAAAAGAAAAACGATAATTAAACTTATTTGGGCGGTGACTTCGGTTGCCGCCCTTAATAATAAAGGAGGCTAATATGGACAAAGAAAACGAAGTTATTAACGGTTATGAAATTATTGAGTCTATGTATGTAGGTGAAAACGAGGTCATAATCGCAGAAAATCATAATGAAAACGGCGATAAATATCTTTGTGGGTATTACGAAAGCAATGAGCTTTTTGCAAGAATTAACGCTATATGTACATCAAATTCTTATCCCGATATAGTCATTGCTTTTTGCGATAATGTGAAAGAACAGGCAGAAAAAAGAAAAGAACAAATAATTGATGGAATTGGCGTAATCACAAATGATATGTGTGCTGCTATTGATGAAAATGAAAAGCTCATAGGTAAAGTTATTGTACTCAAACCGTCTATCTTAAGGCGAGAATATCGTTATGCAGACAGTCAGCTTTTTTACTGTACCGGAGGTAACGGAGCAATGCCTAATGTAATAGGCACAAAGGTATATGGTTGTTCTCTATCAACCGGAAAAGAAATGTATGTGCGCCGTTATGACATACTCGGAACGATTGATAAAAACAATTTGCCTGAATGGGCAAAGGTCGGTCTTGCCAATATTCAACGAAGTGAAAAGGCAAAAGACAGAGGTGAACGCTGATGGATACAGATTTCCAAACAAAAATGAAAGTGCTTTTAAAGCTGTTTAAGGCAGGCAAATACAGTGAGGCAGATATTTTGAATATGAAAACAGAAGAAATGCTTGATTTGCCGAATGTTTCGATTAAAGAAATTAAGGCTATATGTGCCATTAAAGAAGCTGTGAAAAAGCACACGCTTTATTCATATCTCGGAGGTAAGCAAGATGAAAGGTGATGACTATGGCTACAAGGTTTGAACTCATTTCTGCTCTTTATGATGATGTTTCAAAGGATGTTATCCGTTCGCCGAGTAATTGGCAGGAGTTTTTGAAAAGCTCTTGCAATAACTACGGATTGCCTTTTAGTGAACAACTTCTTGTTTATGCTCAAAAGCCTGACGCTGTTGCAGTTTTACCTATGGCAAGCTGGAATAGGAGGTTTGGCAGATGGATAAATAAAGGTGCTAAAGGCATTGCACTTTTTGATGTGCCAAATCAAAACTATCCAAGGCTTAAATATGTGTTTGATGTCAGCGATACACACGAAGGCGATCAGGCAAAAGAAGTCCCTATTTGGCATATGAAGGATGAATACACCGATAATGTTATTAAGACACTTGAAAACGTTTTCGGTGCAGTTGATAACCAATCCGATTTAAGCAGTGCCGTCATCTCTGCTTGTGAAAACGCTGTAAGCGACAGTTTATCCGATTATCTTTTTGAACTTTGCAATGCAAAGCAAGACAGTTTTCTTGAAGATTTCTCCGATGATATTATTTCATCAAAGTTTCGCAAATTGGTTTCAAACAGCGTTTCGTATACGGTTCTCTCAAGGCTTGGTTTTGACGCTGATTTAATGCTTGATACGGAAGATTTTGAGGATGTTGTTAATTTCAATACACCGAATACTTTTAATGCCCTCGGTGAAGCAACAAACAATATTTCAAAAACAGTACTCCTTGAAATATCAAAAACCGTATTTGCACTTGAAAAAGAAAATCGCATATTTGAAAAAACTTCAACAAGTCCCTACAATAAAGATGAAAACAAAAACGAAAGGAGCAATTCAAATGAAGATAACATACACACAAGTCGGAGAGCAGCTTTACCCGAACTTGATTATGCCGACAAAGGCGGAACAAATGGGATATTACGCACAGAAAAGACAGGAATATCTCAAAAATCACAAGAAAGCGACATTCACAACTTTATTGACAACCTGCAAACTGACGGAACACCTGATGTCGATTCAGGAACAGGCACAGCAGATGGAAGAACAAATCATAACTCAGATGGCAAAAGCACAGGGAGTGACCGAGAAACTCAAACAAACGAATATGATGACTTGGGTAGGAATGATGAACAATATCAAGAACTCGGCGAGAGAAACAGTCTTGAACGAACTGATTTATACGATGTAACCGATGGACTGCCACCGTTTGTTGACGAAGAGGCTATCAGGTATATGCTCAGCAATCCCGATGATGATTTGGTACAAAGAAAACCTGCAATCATCAAAGAGTATCAAACCACCAAAAAAGATAATGAACTCATAAACTATACCAAAACGCTGTATCCAAGACGATTTGACGAGTACGATAAATTCAATAAACACTTTGGCTTTACTTTAGCCGATAACGGACTTCTTATGTATGAGGGTAACTACAAAACCCGAACAAAGGAGTCCGTTTTTTCGTGGGATATTGTCGTTGGTATCATTAAAGAACTTATCAATGACGGCAAGTATCTTGATACAGAAAAAGAAGAAAAAACACAGCTTGATTTGTTCAGCTTTTCTTATGATAACGAGCCTGTATATGATGAAATACCTCAAACATCACTTTTTACCGATTTTGGCATCTCACAACAGATTATTGATGAAGCACTATGCTGTGGATTTAATGATAAAAACAGTAGAGTACAAATTGCTATGCACTTCAGACGGAACAGAGGTGTTGAGTATAACGCAAAAATGCTCAAATTTCTTTACGGCACTAACGGTGCAGGCTTTGTCTTCAACGGTGAAAAGGTATCCTTTTGGTATGACGAAAACGGTATAAGTATTGCTAAAGGCACATCGGCTAAAACAAGTACGGCAACACATCTCACTTGGGAGCAAGCGGCTGTTCGTATTCGTGAACTTCTTGATGTAGGCAGATATATGCCACAGTATGAACTTGATAAGGTTGATGACTACGAACTGAATAAAGTTGCCGACAGGCTTACAGAGTTTATCCGAGATTTGAGTGACGATTATCCCAATAAAGATAATTGTCTGCAATCAATACAAAAAGAAATTGACGGTGTTTTCGGTTATCCCGATATGGTTGGAAAAATTACCGATATGCTCAAGGATGACGAAAAGCGTGCTCAAATTTTCAAAGAGTACGGCAAACTTATGGATGACTACAATGCCGGTATGAAAATCATTCGTTTTAATTATGCCGCCCAATATTCTATACCATATATTGCAGAAATTATTGAAGGCATGAAACGAGAGCCTATTCCGTTTAAAGCTGAATCGGGTTATCTTCCTGACAGAAAAATGTTCATCTCACAAGATGAGATAGATAAGATTATCATAAACGGCAAAAACAATCACGCTTACAGGCTTGAAATCTACACCTATTTTCTTAATCATCCCGATAAAGCCGATAGAATTAAATATGTAAGCAAGGATAATCAAAGCGGATATTTAGGTGGTAATGACAGCGTTAATAAAACAACAAAAGGTATTGAATTCAGCCACGGTTCGGTTATGGAGCCTTATGCAAAAGTCCTTATTAAATGGAGCGATGTTGCAAAAAGAATCGATACTCTTATCAAGCAAAACAAATTCGTAACGCAAGAGGATATTGACGCTATACCCGATATATACAAAAACGAAATATCAAGAGATTTGGAATCATTCTTTGAAGGTTTATCTGAAAATGACGCTAAGCCTTATCCGAATGATATTGAACCATACAAGATTTCAAGAGTTATCAAGGCTCAACTTGATAACCCACAGGCACTTGATGATGTTGAAAATATGATGTTAAATGCCTTGGCTCTTATGGATAAAGAGGACAGAATGTATCAGTACCGTAAGCAAATCTATGATGACTTTGTTGCTTACAAAAACGGCACATTCAAACTTTATGATTATCCAAACCTTGCACCAAAAGTAAAACAACCGAGCAAGTTTACTAAACCGGCAGAAAAAGAAAAGGTTGATGCAGAAACCAAGCCCGTTGTGTCGGAAGTTGATGATGGCTTAGACTTAATCGGTGAAGAAATAGATATTGACGGCAGACACTTTGTCGTTGATTCTGTCAGTAATGGTTATATATCTATGGCTGACCAAACCTTTGCCAATGGTTCAGGTTTTCCTATCTTTCGCAGAGAAACCGTTGAATTTGTAAGACAATATTTACCGACAGAAAAAGAACAGATAATTCCCACTCAAAACACAAAACAGCATACTGAACATAGTCAGTGGGATATTCATCCCGAAATTCCTGTTGAACAAAGGCACGACTTTGATTTTGCCGCACATCCTGTTGAGATTGTGGGCAAAAAGGAACGCTTTCGCAGGAATATGGAAGCCATTAAGATTTTAAAAGAATGTGAAGCCGATAACCGTTTTGCAACACCTGATGAACAAATCGTTCTTTCAAAATATGTCGGTTGGGGCGGTATCCCCGAAGCGTTTGACGAAAACAACTCGTCTTGGGCAAATGAATATAACGAACTCGTTGAGGTGTTGTCACCTGATGAGTACGCACTCGCTCGTGAAAGTACATTGACTGCTTTCTATACTCCTCAAGAAGTAGTTAAGGCTTGTTATGATATTGCCGAAAATCTCGGCTTCAAGCAAGGCAATATTCTTGAGCCATCTTGCGGTATCGGTAATTTTATCGGTATGAAACCAAAGAGTATGGCTGACAGTAAGGTTTACGGTATTGAACTTGACTCTGTTTCGGCAACTATTGCACAACAGCTTTACCAAAATGCAAGCATTGTTAATAACGGATATGAAAAGGTAGATTTACCCGATAACTTCTATGACCTTGTAACTACCAATGTACCTTTTGGCGATTTCAAAGTATCTGACAAGAAATACGATAAGCACAACCCGCTTATTCACGATTACTTCTTTATGAAGTCGCTTGATAAAGTCAGAACAGGCGGCATAATGATACTCATTACCTCCAAAGGTACTATAGATAAAGAAAACAGTAATATCAGAAGATATATTGCTCAAAGAGCAGACCTTCTCGGTGCTATCAGACTTCCTAACGATACTTTTAAGGGCAATGCAGGAACAGAGGTAGTATCGGATATTCTTGTCCTTCAAAAGAGAGATAGAGTGCTTGATATTGAGCCTGATTGGGTACAGCTTGATAATACCGAAGACGGTATCAGAATGAATAAATACTTTGTTGATAATCCTGATATGGTACTCGGTAATATGGAAACGGTTTCAGGTCGTTTTGGTCCGGAACCAACTTGTATTCCTTATGAGGATAGAAGTCTTGAAGAACTGCTTGATATGGCTGTTAAGAATATTCAAGGTCAAATTACAGAGGTGCAAATCGGTGATGAATTTGAAGAAGATTTATCTATTCCGGCATTACCTGATGTTCGTAACTTTTCATATACTGTTGTAGACGGAAAGATATACTTTAGAGAAAATTCAAGAATGACGCCTGTTGATGTATCCGCTACTGCTGAGAACAGAATCAAAGGTATGATTTCCATTAGAGACAGTACCCGAAAACTCATCGAACTCAAACCGATGATTATCCTGAAGAAGACATACTTGCAGAACAGAAAAATCTTAATGAACTGTACGATAAGTTTACGGCAAAGTACGGCTTAATAAACAGCAGAGCAAACAAGTCGGCATTCGGCGAAGACGCTTCATATCATCTTATCTCTGCTCTTGAAATACTCGGAGAAAACGGCACTCTTGAACGCAAAGCAGATATGTTCACTAAAAGAACTATTAAACCTCATATTCCCGTAACAGAAGTTGATACTCCTTCGGAAGCACTTGCCGTATCTATGGGTGAAAGGGCAAAGATTGATATTGAATATATGAGCAGTCTTTGCCATAAGTCCGAAAAAGAGATTTATGACGAACTTCAAGGCGTAATTTTCCTTAATCCTGAATACAATGCCGATAATCCTACTGCCCCAAAATACTTGATGGCAGACGAATATCTTTCGGGTAATGTAAGAGCAAAACTGCGTTTTGCCAAGGCTATTGCAAAGACGCAGCCGGAATATCAAATCAATGTTGAATCACTTGAAAAGGTACAGCCTAAAGATTTAACGGCAAGTGAGATTGATGTCAGGTTAGGTGCTACTTGGCTTCCTGTTGATGTTGTTGAGAATTTTATGTATGAATTACTCGAAACTCCGTACTACTGCAAGTTAAATATCAAGGTGAATTTTTCGCCTTTTAGCAGTGAGTGGAACATTACAAACAAAAGTGGCGACAGAGGAAATGTTAAAGCAAACAGCACTTACGGTACAAGCCGTATCAATGCTTATCAAATTATTGAGCAAACATTAAATCTTAAAGATGTTCGTATCTTTGATTATGTTATTGATGACGACGGTAAGAAAAAGCCTGTGCTTAATAAGAAAGAAACTGCTATTGCTATGGAAAAGCAAGACGCAATTAAACAGGCATTTAAGGACTGGATATGGAATGACCCTGAAAGGCGTAACCGTTTGTGTGGAATGTATAACGAGAAGTTTAATTCAATCAGACCTCGTGAATATGACGGCAGTCACCTTATCTTTTCAAATATGAATCCCGAAATCACCTTAAGACCTCATCAATTAAACGCAGTTGCTCACAGCCTTTACGGCGGAAATACGCTTCTTGCTCACGCTGTCGGTGCAGGCAAGACTTATGAGATGATTGCAATAGCCGAAGAATCAATTCGTCTCGGCTTATCAAGTAAATGTATGATTGTTGTACCTAATCATCTTACCGAACAATGGGGTGCAGATATTCTCACTCTCTATCCGAATGCAAAGGTACTTGTGACAACTAAAAAGGATTTTGAAAAGAAAAACAGAAAGCGTTTTTTATCCCGAATTGCCACCGGTGATTATGATTTGATAGTTATAGGTCATTCACAGTTTGAAAAAGTGCCTATGAGTATTGAAAGGCAGCAAACAATTCTTCAAAGACAACTTGATGAAATTATCGAGGGTATTTCCGAACTCAAATACCAAAGAGGTCAAAACTTCACCGTAAAGCAGCTTGAAAAGGCTAAAAAGAGCATTCAGGCAAAGCTCGATAAACTAAACGACCAAAGCAGAAAAGACGATATTGTGACCTTTGAGGAGCTTGGTGTAGACAGATTGTTTATTGATGAGGCACACTATTTCAAAAACCTTTTCCTGTATACAAAAATGCGTAATGTCGGCGGTATAGCACAGACAGAAGCACAAAAGTCAAGTGACCTGTTTATGAAAACACAGTATCTTGATGAAATTACGGGAGGTCGAGGTGTAGTATTTGCGACAGGCACACCAATCAGCAACAGTATGGTTGAGCTGTATACAATGCAAAGATATTTGCAGTACAACACGCTTCGCAGGCACGATTTACAGCACTTTGACGCTTGGGCGTCAACATTCGGCGAAACGATAACCGCCATTGAATTAACTCCCGAAGGTTCAGGTTACAGACCGAAAACCCGTTTTGCTAAGTTCTATAACCTGCCCGAACTGATGTCAATGTTCAAAGAAGTGGCTGACATTCAAACTGCCGATATGCTTAAACTTCCCGTACCCGAAGCTGAATACAAAAATATTGCTGTTAAACCGTCGGACATTCAAAGTGAAATGGTTAAATCACTTTCAGAGCGTGCAGAAAAAGTGCGTAACGGCGGTGTTGACAGCAGTCAGGACAATATGCTCCTTATCACAAATGACGGCAGAAAACTCGCTCTCGACCAAAGAATGATTGACCCATTGTTACCAGACTTTGAGGGCAGTAAAGTCAATGCCCTTGTTGATAATGTGTATCGTATTTGGGATGAAACAACACCGAACAAGTCGGCACAACTTATCTTTTGTGACTTATCAACACCTAAATCATCCAATGATTTTTCTGTGTATAACGATATTAGAGATAAGTTGATAAAAAAAGGTATTCCGCCTGATGAGGTGCAATTCATTCATGATGCGAATACAGAAACGAAGAAAGCCGATTTGTTCAAAAAGGTACGTTCAGGTGAAGTCAGAGTTCTTATGGGCTCAACTCAAAAAATGGGTGCCGGCACCAATGTGCAAAACAAATTGATTGCCATGCACGATTTAGATTGCCCTTGGAGACCTGCCGATTTGGAACAGCGAGCCGGAAGAATTATTCGTCAAGGTAACGAAAACTCTAAAGTGGAGATTTACCGTTATGTAACAGAACAAACCTTTGACGCATATCTTTATCAGCTTGTTGAGGGTAAGCAAAAGTTTGCTTCGCAGATTATGTCGAGTAAATCTCCCGTTAGGTCTGCCGAAGACATTGATGAAACAGCGTTATCCTATGCCGAAATCAAAATGCTTGCAACAGGTAATCCCTACATCAAGGAGAAGATGGACCTTGACATTCAGGTGCAAAAACTTCGTATGTTAAAATCAAACTTTTTATCGGAAAGATATTCGCTTGAGGATAAAGTGCTTAAAGACTTTCCCCGTGATATTGCAAGATACACATCGAGGATTGACGGCTTTGTTAAGGACATAGCTACTGCAAAACAGAACCCAAAGAGTATCGCCGATACCTTTGTCGGTATGATTGTAAACGGTGTAAGGTATGACGAAAAGGCAGACGCAGGTCAAGCTATAATTGATGTATGCAAAACATTACCTGACAGCAATACTTATCCCCTCGGTGAGTACAGAGGTTTCAAAATGGAAGTTCACTATGAACCGTTCAGTCATCAACACAGAGTTGAAATCAAAGGTGCAATTTCTCATCAAGGTGTGCTTGGTTATGACCCATTAGGCAACATTACCCGTATTGATAATGTAATTGACGGTTTAGAAAAGGTTCTTGAAAATGAAAAAGCAGAGCTTTCAAACACTCAAAAGCAACTTGAAATTGCAAAAGAACAACTCCGAAAACCGTTTTCAAGAGAAGATGAACTTAAACAAAAAGAAGCACGGTTAAGCGAACTTAACGTACTTCTTAATGTTGATAAAAAAGAAAATGAGATTGTTAATGATGACAACGAAATAGTCAATGATTCTCCTCAGCGAAGTGAAATTGACAGAGAATCACGGTGAATTATTTAATTCAAACCAAGAATAATATATAATTGTTAAAAGCGTGCACTCAAAATAGTGCACGCTTTTGAATTAAACATATAACTAACTGGTTATGGAAAAATAGTCTAATCGTTTTTATCGATATTATGTAGAACATCAAAATATTTTCTTACTACATCTTCAACTACAGAATCTCTTAACTTACTATTACTTATTGTATGAATGAGTAATATCATATTGTTTATTTTTTCCATTTCGATTTCTTCATTAAAATATGATTTCTTGGATTCTAATGTTTTATTGAATGCGTTAGTTATAAAGCTGACTATACCACTAATTATGGTTCCAACTGTTCCTGATATGATAGCTTCTGCTGTTTTCTTCTGCAAAACACAAACTGCACACAAAACTATTGTACCTACAATAATTATACTAAGCAAAGTCATTGACCAAATTAGCATAGTATGTGCATTTTGTATTTCACTATCATGATAATGTTCAGTAATTAGTGGATTTCCTATTAATGTTTTTCTATATTCATTAATCCAATTAAAATCATCTTCGTTATTTTTTATATTCTTTTTTTGATTTTTTGATTTAGAAGTTCTTTTGTTATATCCACTATTATTAACACTCAGGTTACTATCGAGTTCTTTGGGAACATTAAGTTTTTCTGATAATTCATTGCTAATATCAATATCTAATGTTTGGTTTTCAGATGCTTTGTTAAAAATTTCAGACATTTTACTCTCCACATACTGGTACTATTTTTCTGTTATAAGCATCAATAAAAGGTATATTTAAATATTTCAAACGTTCTTCCATAACATTAACAGAAACTGCAAATGTTTTTGCTAATTTCACAGAACTAGGAAATTTATTTAAATAGTTATTTGATAAAACCTCTCTAAGATATCTTATCGGTATTAACAAATCGCCCGCAAATATATTGGCTTCTATTTCGTTTTGATCATCCAAATTACCCTCATGTCTATACTCGATATAAGGCATTTCATTTTCATTAATATGATATAAACAACAGTGAGCTAACTCATGAGCCAATGTAAACCTATTTCTATTTTTGGTTTCTCCGGTTTGATAAAATAAAGCCAGGTTTTTATCATCTGCAACCATTGCACCCAATATTTTGCTATCACTATTATCTTTTGTTTTTGAAAAATCAAAGGGCCATACACGAATATCCATATCATAAAGAATTTTGGCAATGTCTACAGGGTAAGAATATCCATTACTATACCAATATTTTTGCAAAATATCTTCTGCTTTTAAGCCATTAATTTCATCAATTTTCTTACACATTCTAAATACCTTCTGATAATCCATAAACACAATTCCTTTTAATTAACATTAACTACTTAATATATATTAGAATTGTGTACTCAAATATCTAAATTTATAAATAAAACTATAAATTATAATTAACTTATATTATATTATATTATATATTTATATTATATATTTGCAAGTAATATTTGTCAAGCTATGTGCGATTTGTTAATATGCAACATTCCTGTGATTCTTTTATTTAGAATGTAATAATGTGTATGGGAAAATCATCTACAAATTCACCTTGTTAAAAATGCAAAAGTACGATATTTTATAAAAAAATCAAATCCGAGCAGTCGGTAAAACCCAATCAAGCTATTGAATCGGCTTATGAAATCGTATATAAGCAAGACATTTTGTATTGCTTTAAAGATGACGATTTGAATTTAAGCTATAAAGAAAAGAAGCACTTGCTGTCAAAGAAAAGACCACTTGAATTTCTTTATCAAGAGTGGCTTGCAACTGATTGTACTCATATGCAAATGATTCGTGATTGTATTAAGAACAGCACCGGGCACGATTTAAAATTGACACAAGAGCAAAAGCAAAAATACAGAGAGGAGCGATGATCTTGCCATATTATCCAAAAGAAGTAATTGAAAAAGCAAAGGAATTGGACTTGCTCACTTATCTTCAAAACTACGAACCTGATGAGCTTGTTCACTTTTCAGGCGATACCTATTGCACTAAAGAACACGACAGTTTGAAAATATCAAATGGGCTTTGGTGTTGGAATTCAAGAGATATAGGCGGCAAAAGTGCAGTTAAATATTTGACCGATGTCAAGGGATATTCTTTTATCGACGCAGTTAAAATTATCGTTGAAAAAGAAAAATTGCAGCCGCCGGTTAAAGCGATTGCACCTAAAAAGAAGCGAGTATATAACCTCAAACTGCCACCAAAAAGTCCAACAGATGATAAGGTTAAAGAATACTTGACCGGCAGAGGTATTGATGAAAGTATCATAGATTATTGCCTTGAGCATAACCTTATATTTGAAAGTTTACCATATCATAACGCTGTCTTTGCAGGTTTCAATGAACAAAATAAGCCTAAGTATGCAGCGTTTCGTGCAACGGAGAACAAAAGAATTATGGGCGAATGTGAGGGAAGCGATAAGTCATATTCCTTTAAATTGACAAATGATAATGCAAATATTCATCTGTTTGAATCTGCAATCGACCTTTTGTCTTATGCCTCTCTTGTTAAAATGCAAGGTAAAGATTGGCAAAAAGTTTCGATGATTTCTCTTGCAGGTGTGTATACGCCTAAAGAAAAAATCGAAGAAAGCAAGATACCTAAAGCACTTGCAACATATCTTAAAAGTCATCCGTACATTGAAAAAATATATTTGCATCTTGACAGTGACTATGCCGGAAGATTAGCCACAAAAACATTAAAAATCATTTTACCAAATGAATATCCCAATATTGAAATCGTTGATAACCCTGTTCCGAGAGGAAAAGATGTCAACGATTTTTTGCTTTTAAGTAAAGGTATGAAGCCGGTTGTATCTGAAAGGAGAATACCAAGTGGACGAAGAAAACCTGATAAAGGTATTGCTCGTTGAACCATTTGACAAGCCAAGGATAATTACAATCGAAAATAATTACCAAGCGATTAGTGAAATTATCTGCGGTGATGCAGACGAATATATGCCGTTTGAAGATGATGTTACCTTGCTATGTAATGCTGACGGTAAAAGACTTTCTCTTTCTGCAAGTCATACCGTAACAGATATTGAAACAGGTAAAACAGAACTCATATACGGCAGTTTTATCCTTGTAGGTTCATGTGAATTTGATACCGAATATCATTCGTTAGATGATGATTTGATTGATAAATATATGGATTTATTCAGTAAATGAAGCAGCATAATACTATGCTGACTTGTCTTAGCAAGCAGTCCGTTTATACTCCTAATAAGTATAAACAGCTCGTTAGGGGTTGCCCCCTAATACCCCATAAATACAAACAGAAAGGACAAACATTATGAAAACAATTTTAATATCAACAGTAGCATTTATTCTCGGAGGTTTTTCAGGCATTGTTACTATGTGTTTAGTTCAAATCAATCGTGTAAACGGTAATGAAAGATTTGAGGAGGATGACTTTGATGAGGAGAGATATTAAAAAGCAGTTTTGGTTTAATGAGAAAGAAGCCGGTGCACTTGAAGAAAAAGCAAATGCCACCTGCCTTACCGAAGCGGCTTTGGTAAGACTTCTTGTTACAGGATTCTTTCCTGTGTCAAAGGATAATGCAAAAATATATAGCCTGACAAAAGAACTGTCGGCTATCGGTAATAATATAAATCAAATTGCAGTTAAGTGTAATTCACTCGGCTTTGCCGAAAAGGAAAGGCTTTTCAAAAAGGTTGATGAGCTTGACAAACTTCAATTTGAACTCGAAACGGAGTTTCTCTCACCAAAGGTTGATGAAAGATGGCGGTAAGTAAAATATGGGCTGTTAAATCAAGACTTGATAAAGTGCTTGACTATGCCGCCAATCCCGATAAAACAGGTTTTACCGAAGATGAATTGAAAGATGTAATTGACTATGCCAAAAACTTTGATAAAACAGACGGCGAAAAATTTGTGACGGGAATTAACTGTAATCCGAGAATAGCATATACACAGTTTCAAAATACAAAAAAGAGATTTAATAAAACTGACGGTATACTTGCTTATCACGGATATATGAGTTGTGCAAAAGGTGAAATCACTCCACAAAAAGCACACGATATAGGTGTTGAATATGCAAAGCGTGTTTGGGGAGATAAGTATGAAGTTATTGTCACAACTCACTTAAACACAGACTGCTATCACAATCATTTTGTTGTCAATTCGGTTTCTTTTGTTGACGGTAAAAGATGCAGAGAAAAAACTTGGTTTATTCTTCGTCACGAAATAGATAAGATTTGCAAAGAGCATAACTTGTCTGTTGTAGAAAACGGTATAAGAAATTCAGCACCTCAATATCTTACTGCAAAAGAACAAGCAGGAATGCCGACAAGATATAACCTTGCAAAAGAAGCACTTGATGTTGCAATCGAAAACAGTAAGAGCATAAAAGAACTTGAATACAATCTTAAAAAGCTCGGTTACAGTTGTAACTTCAATGTAAATCATAAGTATTGGACTGTGACACCGAAAGGATATGACAGACCTATCAGAACATATAGGCTTGGTGAAAAGTATTCAAAGGAAAATATTTTGAATGCCGTTTTGGAAAATAACAGACCTGTAAAATATAAACCGTTTGTGCAAGGTCAGGTGCAATATAAACTTTCAACGAGAGGTACAAGGCTACGCAAGGTCAAAGGACTTCGTGGTTTGTATTTCTATTACCTATATAAACTCGGTTATCTGCCAAAGAATAAACCGAAAAGTATTTCAAGAGTTCATTATCTTTTAAGAGAAGATTTGATGAAACTTGATAAATTATCAAACGAGGCAAGGCTCCTTGAACAGTATCGGATAAATACTGTTGAGGAGCTTTTCTCATATAAATCGAAAGCCGAAAAGGAAATCGAAATATTAACCGAAAACAGAAAGCAACTGCGAAATAAATCAAAGAGAAAGAATTGCTCGAATCTGAATGAGGTTAAAGAAGATATATCCGAAATCGGCAAACGGTTAAAAGAATTACGCAAGGAAATTTTGCTCATTGATGATATTGCCGAGCGTTCAAATGAAATTGAAGAAAAATTAGAGCAGGCAGAAATTGATGAGCAAAAGAAATTGCAAAAGGAGGAAAAGTATCGTGAATAATTCAGGCGACGCCGCCGAACAGGTTGTAAGATTGTCACTTGAAGGCTTTGAGGTTGTTGCAAAGGTATCGGGAGAAGCCGCAAAGAATATTGCGGTTCTCCTGCTTGCCGCATTAAAGCAGGAACAAAAAGCCAAAGGTAAAGCAAGACTTTCAAACATGATTAAGTCCGGCAAAGAACTTAAAGTCTTTTCAATTCCTCAAAAGGATTTGAAAAAGTTTACAGAGCAGGCAAAGAGATACGGTGTTTTGTATTCTGTTCTTAAAGACAGAAAAGCAAAAGGTAAAAATGTCACCGTTGATATTATTGCCCGTGCCGAAGACGCTTCTAAAATTGACAGAATTATCGAAAGATTTAAACTCGGTAAGGTTGATAAAGGTTCTATCACCAATGAACTTGAAAAGTCCGTAAGTGAAAAAACAAGCAAAAGTAGCGAAGAAAAAACAAACGGCGACCTTATCCTTGAGCATATTGAAACAAAGAGTACGGAGGAAACGGATAAAAACCCCTCGTTATCTCGGACGGAAAAAGACAGTCTGTCCGAGAGTTCATCGAAAGCTATCAATGATAAGGACGCTAAAGGCAAAAAGAAGTCTGTTAAAGAATTGCTTGACGGTTATAAAGATGAGATTAAAGCCGACAGAGCAAAAGATATTGCAGATAAATCAAAAACGGTTGCAGATACCGTAGTAAAATCTGCTAAATCAATAAAGGAAAGGTAATTGATATGAGTTACGGTTACAAAAAAGGATATAACCCACAAAAGTATGCCGAAAATCGAAAGGCAGAAAAGGAAAGAACATATCAAATGATTGACGATACGGCAATCGAGGTGTCAAGAAGTCCCGACAAGCTGAGAGAATTTCTTGCAGTTCAGGCAAAGTTTGATATGTATTCGGCGGCAAATACTTTGCTTATCTTTAAGCAAATGCCTAATGCCACACAGCTTAAATCTTTTGATGATTGGAACAAGGACGGTGTCCAAGTTCGTCAAAAGCAAAAGAGCATAGCAATTCTTGAACCTGTTGAATATACAAAGAGCGACGGTACACCGGGTCTTGGCTATAATGTCAAAAGAGTGTTTGACCGTTCGCAAACAAATTCAAAAAGAGAGGCAGTTCAAAAGACCGATGATTTGAAACATACTCTCAAAAACTTTGTAAATGCTTCGCCTGTTGAAATCGTTGTAGGCGAAATACCGAATTCAAACCCCGGTGCGTTCTACAACTTTGAAACACAGCAAATTACACTCAATGAAAATCTTACCGATACTAATCAGATTTTTGAGTGTTTGGCTCAAGAGGTTGCATTTGCTCAGCTTGCCGATGGTAAGAAATCATACAGCCGTAGAGACGAAGGCTTTAAGGCAGTTTGCCTTGCATATATGATTTGCACCAAATACGGTGTTGATAAAAACGCTTTCGCTATTGAAAGCCTGCCAGATAATTGGAAAAAGGCGGACGCAAAAGATATTCGCCGTGAACTCTCCTCTGTAAATTCTGCATACAAGGAAATTGTTAGCAGAGTTAATGATGAAATCTATCGTCAAAGGCAGGCAAAGAGCAAGGAAATGGAGCGATAATATATGAAAGAAGAACGCTACCATTTAGTTCTTGATGATTTTGAACAAGGCGTAGTTATTCGTGCTCTCAATGATTTACGCACAGATTTAATCAGCGATAAAAGAGAAACCGATGCCGTAGATGAAGTGCTGTTAAAGATTTGCAAAGCACCTACCAAAAAGATAAAGGTGGTAAAGCAGAATGAGGAACGATAACAGAAAAATAGAAATTATCGCTTTCGCAGTTTTTGTTGTACCGTTGATATATATGGGACTGAAAATTGCACCGTATATGTCAAACGGTTTAATATCAATTCTTAATAGCTTTGGTGAAATATTTGCACAATCGTTTAAGATAACCTTATGTGAGGACAGTTTAAAATCTGTCCTCATTTTGCTTTTAATTTACGGTATTACTTTGTTGGTATATTTTTCTTCAAAGAAAAATTACAGACGAGGTGAAGAACACGGCTCCGCAAAATGGGGCAAAGCAAAACAGGTTGGCAAAAAGTATATTCAAAAGCCGATAAACCAAAACAAGATATTGACCGATAATGTCGCTATCGGTATGAACTGCAAAAAGCACAGGCGAAATCTTAATACGATAATCTGCGGCGGTGCTGGCGCAGGTAAAACAAGATTTTATGCAAAGCCAAATTTAATGCAGTGCAACACCTCTTTCGTCATTCCCGACCCAAAGGGTGAAATAGTTAAGGCTGACGGCAATCTACTTGTAAAGAAAGGTTATGATGTCAAGGTTATTGATTTGATTGATATGGAAAAGAGCTATTGCTATAATCCGTTTGTTTATCTTGAAAATGACAATGACATACAAAAACTTGTAACCAATCTTTTCAAAAGCACAACACCGAAAGGCTCACAGACTAATGACCCGTTTTGGGATACGGCGGCACAAATGCTTTTGCTTGCTTTAATCTTTTATCTTCACTATGAAGCACCCGAAGAAGAGCAGAATTTTGCAATGGTAATGTATATGCTTCGTGCAGGTGCTATTGAAGATGACGAGGACGGCCCGTGCCTTACACCACTTGACCGTCTGTTCTACAATCTTAAAACCGAGAAACCCGAACACATAGCAGTTAAGTATTACAAGTCTTATCATTCAGGCTCGTCAAAGACGCTTAAATCAATTCAAATAACCTTGATGTCAAGACTTGAAAAGTTCAATCTTGAAAGCCTTGCAGCTTTAACTAAGACAGATGAACTTGATTTATCAACTATGGGAGAAAAGAAAACAGCCTTGTTTGCAGTTATTCCAGATAATGATACAAGCTTTAATTTTCTTATCTCGATTTTATATACTCAACTGTTTCAACAACTCTTTTATTGTGCCGACAAAAAGCACGGTGGAGCGTTACCGATACCCGTACACTTTCTTATGGATGAATTTGCGAATGTATCATTACCCGATGATTTTGATAAGTTACTCAGCGTAATGCGTTCAAGAAACATTTTCGTATCCATAATACTTCAAAATCTTTCTCAGCTTAAAGCCTTGTTTGAAAAACAATGGGAAAGTATTGTCGGTAACTGTGACCAATTTCTTTATCTCGGCGGAAATGAGCAGTCAACACACAAATATGTTTCCGAGCAACTCGGCAAGGAAACTATCGACACAAACACATACGCACGAAGTTTTGGCAGAAACGGTAATTATTCTACCAACTATCAAATATCAGGCAGAGAGTTAATGACGCCTGCCGAAGTGCGTATGCTTGATAACCGATATGCAATTCTCTTTATCCGTGGTGAAAGACCTGTTATCGACCTCAAGTATGATATTCTTAAACATCCGAATTTGAAGTATACAGAAGACGGTGGAGCTAAGCCTTTCATTTACGGTGAAGAAAAATCTTCTGTTGCCTCAATTACTTTTACTTTTATTAAAAGTGATAAAAAGCAGGAAAAAGATGATATTGCCGACGATTATGATTTTGACTTAATTACAAAAGAAGAACTTGAACTGATGTTCAATATTTAGGAGGAAAACTTATGCTTAAATTCACAAAAAAGAGTGATGAAGTTAAAACTTCACCACTCACTAAAAAATCAAATGCTGTTGCAAAGGCAACTATGTTTTTTGCAACGCTTATTGCAACAATGTTCTGCTTTGCTGTTACAGCTTTTGCAGACGATGATCCACTTACGGTTGTAAACAATCTTTCAACCTTTATTTTCGGACTTATCCGAGCAGTAGGACTTATTATTCTTGCTTGGGGTATTGTTCAGGTAGGCTTATCGTTTCAAACCCACGACCCGTCCCAGCGCTCTAACGGATTTCTCACCCTCGCCGGAGGTGTTGTAATCACATTTACAAAAGAAATCCTTAATCTTATTACGGGATAAAATATATAAAGCTCCGTACCTTTTGTACGGAGCAAAATGTCATTTAGCATTGACAATATTATTTTCGATTGCAGAAATAAGTCTTTTATTAAATTCCTTTTTATGTGATGTCAGTATCAAAAAATAAATTAAAACAAGCATAATAGCTACAGTAACCAATAATATATTACTTATTATATCGTTTGAAGAATATTTAAATATTCCTGTAAATGTGCCTCCTAAAAAGAATGAAATTATAAACTCTAATCCACGCAGGTCATTTAAAACAGTATTCTGTTTTTTTCTATATTCTAAATATAAAACTTGATCTTCGTGACCCATTTGCAATAGTTTGTTTTTTATTAGCTCATATAAAATTAGAAAGTGATCTTCAGAATATTTGCTTATGGTTGATTTATTATTTTTCAGAGATTTTGCGGCAGTTTCTATATCTATATCCCAACTTGATAATTCTTTGAAAAATTGTTTGTTTGATTTTTTAGGAGAATATATTATTTTGCTCATTGTGTTTATATCACCTTTTATTATATTTTTTGATTAGTATATTAAATAAAAATTTTATAATTGTCAATGTAATAATCGAGAAAGGAGATGAAATTATGTCAGATAACTGGGTAGTACGCAATCTTGAAAATGCTCTTGAAACTTGGAACGACAAGTTGACAGAGATGTGGGGATTGCTGACCGCTACTACCGAAGAATTCAAAGGCGGTAAAATATGGAATGTCATACTCGATATTAACGGAGCCTTGCAGGTAATCGGTACAGCTTTGCTTGTTTTGTTCTTTGTTGTCGGTGTTATGAAAACCTGCGGCTCATTTGCCGAAGTTAAGAAACCCGAACACGCATTAAGACTGTTTATCCGTTTTGCACTTGCGAAAGGTGCAATAACCTACGGACTTGATTTAATGCTTTCATTGTTCAAAATTGTTCAAGGTACAATCTCAACAATAATGAATTTTGCCGGATTCGGACAAGCAAATGAAACAACTCTGCCGCAAGAAATGATTACGGCTATTGAAAATTGCGATTTCTTTGAAAGTATACCGTTGTGGGCAGTAACACTAATCGGAAGTCTGCTGATAACAGTTTTGTCATTCATTATGATAATGACTGTTTACGGCAGATTTTTTAAGCTGTATATGTATACTGCCATTGCACCGATACCGCTTTCAACATTTGCCGGAGAACCGTCACAGCATGTTGGCAGGTCATTTATTAAAAGTTATTGTGCAGTTTGCTTGGAAGGTGCAATTATTGTCCTTGCCTGTGTCATATTCTCATTCTTTGCAGCATCACCTCCGCAAGTTGATACAACTGTACCTGCGGTAACTATGGTGTGGAAATATGTGGGTGAACTCATATTCAATATGCTTGTACTTGTCGGTGCAGTTAAAACATCAGACCGTATTGTACGGGAAATGATGGGACTGTAATTTTTGTATAATAATTGACAAACTACAAATAATATGATATAAATAAAGTGCGGTATAAGATTATCATAATAATGGAGTTGATATTATGGAATATATTGAAAGAGAGCTTGAAAGAAAATTCATTGAAATGGACTCATTTTTTAAAGCAGTTCTTGTTATCGGTGCAAGGCAGGTTGGCAAATCGACAATGCTCAAGCACCTTGCTAAGGAGCAAAATCGAACTTATGTTACAATGGACGACGATTTTGCGAGAGAACTTGCTAATGATGACCCGATACTATTTTTTCAAACATATAAGCCACCGATTTTAATAGATGAAATTCAGAAAGCACCGAATCTTCTTGAACGCATAAAAATTATGTGTGACGAGAGTGAGGAGAAAGGTCGTTTTTGGCTTACAGGTTCTCAAAGGAAAAAGCTGATGGAACGGGCACAAGAATCACTTGCAGGCAGGCTTGGCATTTTGAAATTATATTCGCTCTCTCAAAGAGAAAAGGCAGGATATATTAATGCAAACGAGCTTGATTTTTCTTTGCCTTGCTTGCAAGAAAGAGCAAATAATATGCCGGAGAATGATATAAATAATGTTTACGAGCATATTTGGAGAGGCGGCTATGCCGACGTTCAAAATGCAACTGATGAGCAAATGCAGGTTTATTATCAATCGTATATTGATAACTATTTGATTGCAGATGCAGTTAATGACGAGGGTATAACGGATACGGTGTCTTTCAAGAGATTTTTACGTTCCTGCGCTGCGCTCATCGGAAATTTGCTAAATTATAATACTCTTGCTGAGTCTGCCGGAGTTTCGGTTTTGACTGCAAGAAAATGGCTTTCCGTTTTGCAAGATATGGATGTAATTTATTTGCTTGAGCCGTATTCAAACAACGAACTTCAACGACTTGTAAAAACTCCAAAGTTGTATTTTTGTGATACAGGCCTTTGTGCATATCTTACAAGATGGCTGACGAAAGATTCTTTGCGTGATGGAGCTGCAGGCGGTCATTTTTATGAAAATTATGTAATTATGGAGCTTGTAAAAAATTATGAATATGCAAAATCAAACGCAATTTTGTCATTTTATAGGGATTCAAATGCTAAAGAAATAGATGTGTTTGTTGAAGAAAACGGAAAAATACATCCGCTTGAAATTAAGAAATCGGCAAATCCCGATAAAAGAGAGATTAAGAAATATAATGTTCTTGATAAAACTACGATAGAACAAGGAAACGGTGGAATAGTTTGTATGTATCCAAAGCCGTTTCCGATTGACAGAATGAATTGCTATATCCCATCAAATTTAATTTAATATATTTAATGAAAAGCAAATAGAATAAAAACGCTGTATCAAGTATTTTGGTACAGCGTTTTTCAATTTAAGGAGGTAAATAATGCAAATACAAATCAATAAAGAGTTTAGAGATTATCGTGAAAAGGTGTATTTCGGACTGAGTATGCGACAGTTAATATTTTCATTTCTTGCTGTCGGCGTTGCAATAGTATCATATATATTGCTTAAAGATAAGCTCAGTACCGATACAATATCGTGGCTTTGCATACTGCTTGCCGTACCGTTTGCTGCTTTGGGTTTTGTAACATACCACGGTATGACTTTTGAAAAATTTGCCTGTGCGTGGATAAAATCGGAAGTCTTAATTCCCAAAAGACTTGTTTTTAAAGCAGAAAGCAAGACTCATATTGAGAATAAAGAAATTATTAAACAAAATGAAAAGGAGGTTTTCAAGAATAATGAAAACTCGCAATAAAATGAAAAAACTTGAACAGGAAAAGTTTGTAATACCCAAAACCGTTCAAAATGTTATCCCTATTAAAGCCGTCTATAAAGACGGCATTTTTCTTGTCGGTAAAAATATGTATTCCAAAACATTTCTCTTTACCGATGTTAATTACTATATCGCCTGCGAAAACGAAAAGAATGATTTAATGCGTCAGTATTGGGCAGTTATCAATTCTTTCGGAAACGGTGTTACCGTCAAACTCACAATCAACAACCATAGATTTGATAAGGAAGATTTTGAAAAATCAATCCTTATGCCGTATTATTATGATAACCTTGATGTGTATCGTAAGGAATATAACGAAATGCTGCTTAATAAAGCGGCAACATCCGAGTGTATTGTTCAGGATAAGTATTTTACCGTTACGGTAAACAAAAAGTGCTATGAAGACGCAAGAGCATTTTTTACTCGCATTGAAAAGAACCTGTCAACAAATCTTTTTGCACTTGGAAGTAAATGCGAGTCGTTAAACGCAACCGACAGACTTAAGATATTCCATAATTTTTACCGTGCCGGTAATGAAGAAAACTTCAATCTAGATTTTGAACTTTTGCAAAATCAAGGCTGTGATGTCCGTGACTATATCTCTCCCGATTCTATGGATTTCAACAGCGACTATATGATGATTAACGGTCAGTATTGCCGAACTGTTTTTCTTCGTAATTACGGTACATTTGTTGATGATAATATCATAACCGAGCTTACATCAATAAATAAAAACTTAATGCTGTCTATTGATTTTATCCCCATTCCCGTTGATGAAGCAAACAAGGATGTAGATAACATTTTGCTTGGTGTTCAATCGGATAAGGCGAACTTCAATCGCCGTCAGGCACAAAACCAAAACTACGGTGCTACCAATTATGACCTTGAACAAAGAGAAAAGGAAATACTTGAAATCAGAAACGATATGCGTTACCGTGACCAAAGAATTTATGACACGATAATTTCAATGGTAATAACTGCTGACAGTAAGCAGGAACTTGATAACTTAACCGAAAGTATTTTTGCAAAAGCTTCCGAGAACAGCACGGCACAGTTTGCAACGCTTCGTTATCAACAGCTTGACGGACTTAATACTGTTTTACCGTTTGGCGTCAAAAGAATTGAATGTTACCGTACGCTCACAACGGAATCACTTGCGTCTTTTATGCCGTTTCATGCTCAAGAGGTCAGCCATCCGGGTGGAGCATATTACGGTCAAAATGCTATCAGCAACAATATGATATTTGTTAATAGGCATTCGCTTCTTAACGGTAACAGTATCGTACTCGGTGTACCCGGTGGTGGTAAATCGTTTATGGTTAAAGAAGATATTGTATCAATCTTTCTTTCAAATCCCGATGCCGATATTTTAATTATAGACCCTGAAAGAGAGTACAACGCTCTTGTTAAAGCATTCGGCGGAGAGGTAATCAACATATCTGCAAATTCACCAAACCATATTAATGCTATGGATATGAATGCAAACTATGAAGATGAGGGTAATCCCGTAACCACTAAATCCGAATTCATTATGTCTCTTTGCGAACAGTTGCTCGGTACATCTGCCGACGCTAAAGACAAGTCTATTATTGACAGATGCTGTAAGAATGTTTATGACGGATATATCAAAAACAATTACAGCACACAGCAACCCACTCTCAAAGATTTTAGAGAAGAACTGTTAAAGCAAAAGGAAACCGAGGCACACGATTTGGCACTTGCCATTGAGTTATTCACGGACGGCTCGCTTAACACTTTTGCACAGCCTACCAATGTTGATATTAACAACAGGCTCATATCTTATGACATTCTTGAACTCGGCGATTCGCTTCTGCCTGTAGGTATGCTTATCGTACTTGATAATCTTTTAAACAAGATTACTTCAAACAGAGAGAAAAGGCGACAAACATATATCTTTATTGATGAGATGTATTTGCTTTTTGCTCATCAATATACGGCAAAATTCCTTTATCGTATTTGGAAACGAGTAAGAAAATACGGAGCGTTTGCGATAGGTATTACACAGAATGTAGGAGATATGCTTGAAAGCAATACAGCAAGAACTATGGTATCTAATTCCGAGTTCGTTATTATGCTTAATCAAAAGGCAAGTGATGTGCTTGAGCTTTCAAGGCTTCTTGAAATCACGCCTAACCAAACGCAGTATTTTACAAACAAGGATGCAGGTCAAGGTCTAATGAAGATAGGCAGTAATCTTGTGCCGTTTGTAAATAAATTCCCAAAGGATACACAACTCTACAAGTTGATGACATCGAAACCGGGAGAGGCTATCTAATTATTAAATACAATCATACAGTGCCGCTGACTTAAAGTCGGTGGCATTGTTTTTTAAGGAGTTATATATTATGAAAAAATCTGTTTTTGTTATTTTACTCGTATTCTTCATATCTGCTTTTTCAATCAGTATGTATTTTGTTGTTAAAGAAACTGTTGAGGATAAAAAGCAATATGAAGTATTTGAAGATATTGTTTCATCTGTTCAAGTTGAAGATGACAGCTTTGATTATACAGATGAGAAGCTTAAAAGATATATCGAATTGAACACGGAAAATTCCGACTTTGCAGGTTGGGTAAAAATTGACGGTACGCACATAAATTATCCTGTTATGAAAAGCAGTACGCCTGATTACTATTTGCACCGTAATTTTAATAAGGAGTATTCATATTACGGCACACCGTATTTAAGTGATAAAAGCGATACGATGAAACCCACCGATAACATAGTTATTTACGGTCACAATATGCGAGATAACACTATGTTCGGTGATTTGATTAAATACAAATCAAAAGAGTTTTTTGAAAAGCACAGATACATTCACTTTGATACGCTTGTAGATTTAGGAAAGTATGAGGTTGTATGTGTATTCAAAACCACACCGAGCAAATTCGATTATCAAAATTATACCGTCTTTGATTCTCCCGATGAATTTAGTTCGTATATATCAAAATGCAAAGAAAGCGAATACTACAACACCGATGTATCGTGCGGCTACGGTGATAAGTTAATAACGCTATCAACTTGCGAATACAGTCAAGAAAACGGCAGGCTTGTAGTAGTTGTAAAAAAGGTGAAGTGATATGAGCGAGATTGAAATTAAAAAGGTTGCCGAGAAAACTCTTAAAACTGCCGACAATCTTGGTATAGCGACAGAAAAGGCAAAAGGGATAGCTTTAAAAGCGAAAGAAAAGGTATCGGAAAGTGTTAGTGATAATTCCGAAAGCCCTGTTAATTATGCTATTGATAAAGTTCACGATAATGCTAAAAGCGTTTCTGAGGATGCAATATATCTTTTCAACAAGCAAGGCAAAAAGAGTGTAAACGAAACTGTTAAGAATACAAAAAAGCTCGAACAATCTATTGAAGAAGTTCGAGCAAAAAGAAAAATTAAAAAAGATAAAAGCAAGATAAATAACCCTGATAAATACACACTCAAAGCACAAACCGAAACCGTTAAGACCGATGATGATATTGTATCTAAAAACACACCAAAGAATACTCAAAACAAAGTCCGTAGTGCAAGCAGTATCAAAACAAAAGAAACCGTATCTGCCGTTAAATCACAACAACCTATCATAAAGACAAGCAAACAATCTGCAAAAGACACAGCAAAAACTATTAACAAATCATCTCAAATAGCTAAAGAAACGGCAAAGCAATCTGCCAAAAGTGCAAAGAAAGCTGCAAGGGCAACTAAAAGAGCAATCAAAGCTATGATTGAAAGCACAAAGGCACTTGTTAATGCGATTATTGCAGGCGGTTGGGTATCTGTTGTCATAATCATTTTAATATGCCTTGTAGCTGCCTTATGCTCATCATTTTACGGTATATTCTTTTCAAGTGAACCTTCACAAAACGGTATGAACATAACTTCCGTAATTCAGCAAATCAACAACGAATTTGATGACAAGATTGACGAAATTAAATCATCGGGCAGTTTTGACGGAGTAGAGGTAATCGGCAGTCGTTCTAATTGGAAAGATGTTTTATCTATTTACGCAGTTAAAACTACTACCGATGAAAACAACCCTATGGAAATTGCAACAGTTGACGAAAACAAAAAATCAATTTTATCATCAATCTTTTGGGATATGAACAACATATCAAAATCAGTTGAAACACGGACAGAAACGGTAACGAAAGAATCGACCGACGAACAGGGAAACAAGGTCGAAACTACAGAGCAAGTTGAAAAGAAATATCTTGTAATAACCTTATCCGGCAAGACTGCCGAGGATATGTCGGTTTCTTACTCGTTTAATGATACGCAAAAGAAATATTTAGCCGAATTGATGAGTGACAAAAACAACAAGCTTTGGGCGTCGCTTATCTACAACATCGGCGGAGTATTGGGTGGTAGTGGTATTGATATTAAAGACCTTGACTTTTCAAACGAAACGGTCAATGACACGCAGAAGAAAATAGTTGCAGTAGCGACAAATTCGGCTAAATACGGTATTTCTGCCCGATCGGGTTACTGTCAGGCTTGGGTTGCAGATGTATATCAAGCTGTTACAGGTTCAAGAGGTTCAGCTCACTGCGCCTTATGTGCAGCAGATATGTGGGCAGTATCAAACGACTTCTCTCAAATTCCTGTCGGTGCAACTGTTTACGGATATTCATCAAGCAAATATGGTCATGTCGGTATCTATATCGGCAACGGTATGGTTGCTCACAATATCGGCGAAATAAAAATACAAAGCCTTGAAAGTTGGATTGAACAGTATAAAGGTTTTTGTTGGGGTTGGGAGAATGGATATATAAAAGAATAAGGAACATTAAGTTCCTTATTCTTTTATACATACTCAGATAGTATTCTATTAACTTGTTCATACCATTCGTTACTTTTGATTCTGTATTCACAATACATTTGTGCATTATTTAGTGCTTCTGTTAATTGGCTTTTATTATAAATTGATGTGTTATCACAAATAAAATCAATCATACTTGTAGAGTATTTAAAAGAATATCCCATTTTAAATTCCTCCTAATTGTATTTGATGGATTTTTATAATTTAAATATTATGGATAATATTTATTCAGTATTTTTAGAACTGGAAATATTCATATTTGGAAAGATTAATCTTGTTATTAAAGATTGATTTTCAATTTTTAATACAGCATTTTCATTTTTGTTATAATTGCTTGAAATGAAAGCGTTTGCATTGCTATCTAAATAAATTACGCCATAATCTATTGCGTTTTCATTATAGTAGATTTTTATGAAAGCTGCTATTGTACTTAGCTTTTCAGAGGATGTATTATTAGTATTATTAGCTTCTTCTAATAATGCTGTTAATTCATCATCAATTTTGGTTTCTGTTTCATTTCCTCCAATTGTAACAGTTATTTTATTGATTTTATCTATATCAAAATTTTCTTTAATTTGTGTTTTCTTTTCGGTTACTTGATATGGATTTGTTTGCTCTTTATTTTTGGATATTGTACAAGATGAAAAAGCAACAAGTAAACATATAATCAATAAAATTGATATTATTTTTTTCATTTGTTTTCCTCTAATACCATTTATTTACCCAACCTTTATCATCGGTGAATGATTGGGTAGTGGATTTTGTATTTGATGTGCTTTGAGCTTTTTTTGTAGTTGTTTCATTGTTTTTTAAAGTGGCTTCTAATGTTTCTGCGTTATTATTATTTTTAGAAATTTCTGATTCAAATGAAGTTATATTATCCGATTCTCTTTTAGAAGAATGGTTTTGAATATTGGAAGATGATTCTTTTTGAGTAACAGTTTCTGTAATATTTGAATGATTTTTTGTTGTGTTACCCTTATCACTTGTTGATGGCTCTTGATTTTTTGTATACATGCCACCGTATTTATTTGTAACAGCAGCAGAATTATTGCTACTGCTGTTATTTGTGCAAGCAATAAAAGAGAAAAGCACAACTAAAATTGAAATTATAATTAGTATGCACTTCTTCATATTACCAACCATCAGAACCGTCTACTATATTATCATCTTTTCCAATGTCTTTTGAACTTGTTGTGATAACATTCGTAGATGAAAACTCCTGAATTTCGGCATTTGGTTTAGTGTATATTTCTTTCATTATTAAGCCTCCAATAATTTATTAACTGCGTTTTTGGTGTTTTGATCTATTTCATCGTCGGCGAGAACAAGATTTGCAACCTCGCCGAAAGAGCCTTTTAATGTGTTTGAATAGAAATACATTCCGTCTATACAAACATATGCTCGTGCGGTAATTTCTCTGTTATAATACTGCTTTGGTATATTAGAAATAACCAGATTAAACGATGTTGTGCCGTCATTTTCAATTCTGTTAGGAGCCAATGCTTTCTTAACGGTTGTACCATTTACTGCTTCAATAGATAAATCTTTAATTCCTTTTTGACTGTATATAAATCCGTATTCAATATTTGAAGCCAAATTTTCAATTTCGGGTATTTCGCTCCAGTCAAAACCAAATCTTATTCCTGCAACCGTGGTACAAATTGATCGCCCTTTAGCATTAACATTTATTGCATCTTTTTGATCGCTTTCTCTTTTGTCACTTGTAATGAATTTTATGTCATTTTCTTTAGCATATGTTTCTGCATAAGAACCGCTGGGAGCAATAATTGTTGCCTGTGTTGCCGGGTAAAGTTCGTTTTCTTCAAATTTATCTGATAAGTACAACTTGAAATCCACCTCGGTAGGTAAGCCACCGATATTTTCAATACTTGGCAAATAAGCCCATTCCAAATTGCCGCAACATAGAAGAAAGCCTCGTTCACTTGTTACTGCCTTAGGAGCATAAATGAATTTTAAACTCATTGTTTTACTGTTTTCTTCTTCACTCGAAGGGAAAATTGCCGGAATATTTACAGCATTAGGAAGATAAAGTTCTTCTAAAGAAAAACAATCGGTAAATATGTTTTGATAATCAGCGTTATAGCTTTCAACAAAATTAGGCATATTGATATGCTTAAGTTCTTTGCATTGATAAAATGTACGTGAACCAAAATGCCTAACATTAGGAATATCAATATATTCAGCGTGACAACTGTCAAATGTGCTGCCTTCAAGCTTTTCGGGTAAAGGTAATTCTATGTTTTTAAAATATGAACCTTTAAATGCACCTGATTCGACTTCTTGAATATTTCGTAAATCATATTCGCCATCTTTTACAAATTTGGTAAGTTTAACACAATTATTAAATGCACCGTTTGCTAACTTTTCTATTTCAGGTGCGTATAAATGTTCAAGTGCATAGCAATTGCTGAAAGCGCCGCTTGCCCAATATATTAAAGGTAAGTCGGCAGATATAAGCGGTGTATTCACAAATGTGTCTTGAAAGTTATAAACATTTGGAAAATATGCATGTTTGAATCCTGTTGCCTCAAATGCACTCGGATATAATTCTTCAACTGTTTCATTAAAGTTGACTGTTTCAAGCTTTTTACAGTTCTCAAACGCCGATGTGTTTACAACCGAAACATTAGGCATATCTACATTTGTTAATGATGTGTCAGAATAAAAACAAAATGTGCCTATTTTTGTTACTCCTTCGGCAGTAATTGAGGTGAGCTTTGCACATTTATTAAAAGCATTTTTACCGAGTGTTTTTACTGTTTTCGGCAATTGAATTACTTTTATATCGCTATTTGCAAATGCATTATTTGCAACTGATACAGGAGTTATTCCGTTAATTGTATCGGGAACTATAAAACTTGTCTTTTCACCCGAATAGCTGCTCACAGCACCTGCTGCCGTGATTTCAAAATCACTTTCGTCTGCTTTGTATATGACAGAGTAATTGAGAGAAATATATTTACTTTTACCGGTTTCGTTTATTGCAACAGCAACAAATGATTTGCTGTCATCAATTGTCATTGTGCCTTCAAATACTTCTCCGTTAGTCAAAGTCGGGATAGTATTATCGGTAGTGTATTTTATTGTATATCCGTTTTCTGCATTTGCCGTAAGATTGATAACTTCATTGTATGCACCGCTTTTTTGGCTGAATGTCGGCGCAGGAGCAAGCATTTCTTCATAAATTGCAGAATAATTTAAAATTCCTGCACCGCACCATTCGACTCCTGAATTTGAAACAATTGGAAAAGCAGCATCTTTAATTTTGTTTTCAACTTCTTTAGATGTAAGTGTGTTGTCAAGCATCAAAACCGTAGCTGCTGCGGCAGTTACAAACGGTGATGAAAATGATGTTCCACTGTGACTGTTTGTATATCCGCCTCCTAAATTTGTTGTGTAAATGTTATCGCCCGGAGCGGCAATGTCAACCACGGAACCGAAATTAGAGTAATAACTTTTTTCATTTTTCGAGGTTGATGCCGAAACCGTTATTACATTATTTATATTTGAAGGAGAGTAGTTACCTGCGTCGCTTGATTCATTGCCTGCCGCAACAACTACGGTGCATCCCTTTCCAATAAGGCTTTCTATAAGACTGCGAAGAGTTTTTTCAAACGGGTCAAGCTTATCGTATTCGCCGCCTAATGAAAGGTTGATAACATCAGGAGCGTCCGTTTCTGAAAGTATATGATTAACGGCAGCAATAATTTGTGAAGTGGCACATTTACCGTCACTGTTGAGCACTTTATATGGCTTTATTTTTACATTTTCGGTAGTGTTTTGCATAACAATACCTGCAACCATAGTTCCGTGTCCTTGATCGTCCATACTGTCATTGGTTTTGCCGCTTGATGAAAAATTCAAATTTGTATCAACAATTCTGTTTTTCAAATCTTTATGCGTATAATCGACACCTGTATCAATAATTCCGACTGTTACCTCCGACAGCTTTCTGTCGGAGGCTTTTATTGCATTTAAGGTTTCAACTGATTCAATTCTGTCATTACCCCAAGTTTTCGATGTAGCTTGTGTCGAATTTACATCAGCACATGAGAGAACCGAATCATATTCAGCGTTAAATCCGTCTGAATTTATACGCTCCTTTGCGTTTTTTGCAAGTTCATCGGTTTCGTATTGAAGAATTGTATATCCAAGACCGATTGCTTTATCGACAGCACCGTAATCATCTGCAACATTACCGGATGATACTATAAGTCTGTCTTTGATTATTTTTTGGTCACTTTCAGAATCGGAAATGTAATCTTCATCTGAATCATATATATCTATTATCTCATTTAACGAGTCGGAAAAATACCCGATACTGTATTTATTGACTTGTGCCGCTATTACGCTTTGACACGGAGCAAATACAGATATACTCAGCATTATTGACAGGATTAAACATAACTGCTTTTTCATAGTATCACCCTTAAAAATTTTATTCTCCTATTTTATATGGGGAACTTGATGGCTTGATATCATACATAGTTGCTGCACCGGATTGCTTGTTAATTACAGTGTCCATATAGTTGTTACCATTGCTTTTTTGAACTACATTTTCGGTAGTTTTGAAAACTCTGTTCCAGTATTTTTTATCGTCTTTATCCTGTACAGTTGCCAAACTTAAACCGAAAATAGTCATTTCATTTTTTACTTTTCCTTGTAACTTAGCTGGAACAACACCAACTTTAATAGTGTTTAACTGTTCAATGTTTAATGCAGATAAAATATTTGAAGCAGTATCATATGATGTTGGTGCATAACCGCTTAAATCAACATTATTTACAGGGTCATTATTGCAATAATTAAATAGATTAGCTCCTAATACTTCACCCTTATTTTGAGCTAACATATTTATATCGTCTGCATTTATAAATCTACCCCACGATGGACTGTAGAAACGATTTTGACTATAATATAGACCGGTTTCATAGTCACAAATATAGCCTTTATAAGTTTGTTGTGTAGAAGTCATTTCACCAGAAGCTAATGCAGAAAAGACTATTGCATATAAGAATGCTAATAATAATTTCATCCAAATACTACTTGAACCTTGAAGCTGTTGCTTCATGTCATGAATATAACTACCCGCAAAAGACATAGAACAATTTCCATAAGCATCATATGAGAAATGAATTGTTAAGTCCTCATTTGCATTATACATATCTGTAATGTTTCCTTGACCATCTCTCAAAATGTAAAAATAAAATTTATTCGTAGTAGGAGTTACGACAGTCGTTTCTTCGCCGTTTTCATCTTTTTTAGTTGTATATTCGTATTGAGTTAATTTTGTATCAATTCCTATTGACTCATTTGTACTGTTATAAATAATATTAGAAATGATGTCACATTTTACGGTTTGTTTTAATTCTTTATCAGGTGAATTATAGAATACAGTTTTATGACCAACTAAAATATCATTTTCATAAATATAATTCATAGTTGAAATTAATTCATTAGGATTTTTTGAATTATAAGTGAGTTTTTGTGTCCTATAACCGTCAGCTGAGTATTTGTAAATGTATTTTTTGTCACCATCATCAAAAGACGATAGTCTTGTTCCATCCCAAACCATATTTCCGTTTATATCTGAACCGAAAATATTTTTACCAACATATGTTGTTGGGTTGCCCATTTCATCATAGGTAATTTCTTTTCCGTTATAATTATTTAAAACATCACTCCACTCGGAAGAATATCCGTATGTTGTTACTACCGCTTTTTCTTCATTGAAAACATATTTATTAGTGCTTTTTTTGTAGTAAAATGCAGATTTATCTTCTGAATTATCATTTTCATAAGTGGCTTTAGAAACAAGGTTTCCGCCAGCATTGTATTTATATTTTATCGCAATACAAGAATCAAAGTTAACATCAAGAATAACTTGACCTGCCTCATCATATTCATAATGCTTTAATAATTGGTTTTTCATATTGTTTACTGAATTTGAAGTTCCTTCAAAGTTTTCTACAATATTATTAACAGATGCTCTATATACATCTGTAATTTGACCTCTGTCATTGTAAGAATATGTTAATTTTCTATAAATTCTTGGTTCTGATGCATCTTTCAATCTTGTAACAGATGAAATATATGTTTCTACTAAATTGGTTGTTGTTATACCTTTTGTCATAAATGAACTCTTATTTTCTACAGTAGCGGTCTTATCAGCCGCAATTGTTGAAAATGTTCTGCCGATAGAATCATAAATTGTAGTTGCAGTAACAACATTTGACGGCAGTATTTTACCATCAGTATATAAGTTTAATACTTTTGAATTTGTGGTTTTGCCGGATGATGTGGTGACTTTAGGATTTGTTGTGGTTATTTTTGTCCCGTATAGTCTCCTATTGGTCCCGTTGTTTAGATAAATCGTTTGACCATTTTCACCAGATTCTTTTATCATATACACTCCATCTTTTATAGTTAAAGTTGTATTATTAGAATTATCTGTATATGAAGTTACATTACCATCATTATCATATTCGTAAGAATATACTATTTGAGAATGTGATTCATCTGATGTCTTTGGTATATATATTATTTTTGTAATATAACCTAATTGATTATATTCATAAACAATTTTTGCACCATTACCATAGGCGATGGTTCCAATGTCATCATTAGAATATTCGTAAGATACAATAGTGTTTTTGTTTTGAGAATTAGAAGCATATTCTGAAACACTTGCTACTCTTCCATTTGAATCATAACTGTATTCATAAGTTGTTCCATTATGGTTAATTGTTTTGATTTTGTCGTTTTCATATCCATAATTTGTATTTATGTTTATAGTCGACTTGCCATCGATTTCTGTAACAGCTTGATTTACATTTTTAAGAAGTCCTACGGCTGTGTAATTATACTGTGCATTTTTATTGGTGTCACTGTTATTTCCTTTTGAAAGCAACAATCCGCTATCACTGTCATAATTATAATAAGTTGGTATGCCGTTATTTGTGACTTTACTTATATAGTTTTCATCATCTGTATAATTATAAAAGGCACCTATTTCATCTCCATCTACGGAGGTTTTAATTTCTTCAAGAATACTGTTGTTTTCAGAATAATCGTATTCTATATCATTTGACGGAACTATATTTTTAGCATCAATTAAGTTCTTGCTTGTGGTTTCATATATTTCTATATTATCAAAATCACAAGTTCCTGACATATTGTTATAGCTTAGATAAACAATGATTGATGAAGTATCTTTTTGTGTAGTGAAAAGCGTTTTTCTCTGTTGCCAGGTTTCACCCAATGTATCGTCAAAATCCATTTTTGTTAAACATTTATCTGGAATAATTGCACCATTTGAGTCTGTTTTTGTATCATATACATATATGCACAAATCTCTTGTGTCACTTATAGATATAGGATTATCATTATTATAGAGGAAACCGCTTAGTACATACGACTTGTTTGCTTTAAATGTATATCCGGATTTTTCTACAATTTGATATGCTCGACATACATCTATATCATTACTCATATGTAGAGTATAATTATCTTCATCGTCACCCATTTTAACTTTGTTTTGTGTAATTTGAGAGCTGTTTGTTTCATAAACCCATTGTGTTGGTTGACCACCTGAAGTATCTTCAAATGAGCCGTTTTTTACAAAGTTTTCGGCAACTGTATCTGAAGTTAAAATGTATTGCAATTTATTGTTTGAATAATTTAAAAAATACTCTACATTGTTGTAATTCTTTAATCGAATCATGTTGAAATTACGATCAAATGTAAGTTCTTTGCTTGTTTTATCGTTTTTTGTGAATTTTCTATTGTATATGCTTTGATCAATGGCACTTATTGTTATTGTGTCATTTGTAGAACCATTAGAAGAAACAGAACTGTATTTTGAAATTTTATATGATTCTCCATCAAATTTTGATTCATATTTAAATAATAATTTTGAATCATCAATGTTTTTAATTTGTTCGATTTTGTCGTCTTCACCATATATATAAGAAATCTCTTTTTCATCTGCGTATGTAACAGATTTTAAAAGATTATTGCTATAGTTATACATAATTTTTAACGGATGTTCTCTATCCGTAGTGTTCATGTAAATTGGTTCGTTATCTGAATTTAATACATTTAAAGCTGACAAATGACCATTAGAATATGAAAAACAATATTGTCTGCCATAACCATCTGTTACTTTTGTCAAGAAATGTGAATCGTTTTCTATAGAATAGTCGATAGTTATGGAATTATTATTTTTAGAACCATCTGTTATCTCAACAAGATATCCAACATTGTTGTATGTATCAAATTTGAATTTTTTGCCATTAGAATCAGTAATTGTAATTTTGTTAAAATTATAATTGCCATTACTGTCTTTAGAAACTGATCCGCTTCTAGTATAAGTGATGTTGTTTGCTCCTGTTACTTTGTAATTTTTAAAATAAAGGTTTTCACCTTCACAATTTTTCCACAAATAAACTCTTGATTTTTCATCATAAGTAAGTGTACTGTAATAATTTATTCTTGTGTGTTTTCCAAATCCGATATCATCGATATTGTCCATAGGATTGAAAATAGTTTGAATTGAAACAGGTGCTATTTCACCATATAAACTTAATTCGTCTCTAACAATGACAGGGGAACATGTATAATCATTTATATAAACTTTACCTGCACGACCTAAATCCACTTGCTCATATTCGAAATTTGAATCTACATCTTCAATTTCGTGGTAATACATTTCAACTGTAAGATTGTCGAATGTTACATCTGTGCCTTTTTGTTCGGAAGTAAGTGCTACGCCATTATTTTGTATAAGACCGATTCTTGTAAAATTACAATATTTGGTTAAATCAAAGTTATATACTTTTGAATCAGGATCCCCATTATCAACATACATTTCTACTAAATCATAATTGGTAGTAATGTCTTTTATAAGACTACTTGATTGTACGCCGCTTGACCATTCGCTAGCGATTGCGTTTTCTTCAATTAAATTATAATCACCAATTATGTTTTCTGTTGAAACTTCAGCCTTTATTGTGGCAGAAGTAACAAATACTGCGTGATCTGTCGGAAAATATGGCTTGATGTATATTTCCGATCTTTTTGTGTCTTTTTTATCACGTTTATAAATGACACTTAAGTTGTTATTTCCGCTTGATGAATAAGTACCAATTTGTGTTTGACAATTATCAACATATGTATCACCATTTGAAGTAATTGTTTTAACCGGTTGGTTTTCTTCACTTTGTGTAGATAACTCAGCATCAATTTGCTCATTAACATATGTTTCGATATCAGATACTGTATTAACTTCAGTATTACTTGAATTTGATTTATCAACCCATTCGTCGTCAACTTTATTGTGCAATGGAATGGCAGAAGTTATTTGGTAGTACCCATTGTCATCTGTTAAAAATGTTTTTGAGTTTTCTGTTCTCATACTTTCAATTTCTGTTTTGACGGTGATTTCGTCATTGTCAGAAACTTTCGGTTGAGTATCCTCTATTGCTTGCTTTTGAACAACATCTTTTGCAAATGCGTTTAATGGTAATATTTGCATCACCATTAATGTTGCCAAAAAGATAGATAATGCTCGCATCCATATTTTTCTCTTTACATCCATTAATTTCTACTCCTTTTTATTATATTTATAATGCTGATTAACTATAAAATATAATATTCTTAAAAAAATGCAATAGATATTACAATAGTGGTATGGTTTTGGGTCATTTTTGGTTTAAAATTTTAGAAATGGAATATATAAGATTAATGAAAAAATAAAAAAGCTGTAACCTATTTTTATAGATTACGGCTCTTGTTGATTGTTGAATATTTTTAATGTTTAAAAATTATTGTTGTTATAAATAAGTTTTTATCGTCTTCATACAGCCATTCATATTCAGCATTATTCTTTTTTGCGTATTTTTCTATGATTCTTGTACCAAGTCCATGTTCTGCTTTGGATTTTTTTGTTGTTAATAATTTGTGTTCATTATCAATCGGAGGAGTATCGCAACTGTTGGATACTTTTAAAATATCGAAATTATTAACACGAATAAGCGAAAAATCTATAACTTTTTCTTTGCTTTTTTTAGCCGATTCAAAGGCGTTGTCCATTAAATTATTGATTATCATTGAGAGATCAGAATCGGAAATATGATCAAGATTAGCTGTTCTGACTTCAATATTAAGCTTAATATTATTGTTATTGCATAATGCACTGTATTTGCTCAGTAATAAATCAAGAAGCTTGTTATTTGTTAATTGAACGATGTCATATTTTTGAATATCACCTATAACACCTTTAATATATGAATCTATTTCTTCAATATTATCTATGTTTGCTATTGTTAAAAAATGATTTTTTGTATCATGAAAAAGCATACGCATTTCATTGTTTTGATGCTTTAAGACTTCTATGTAATCATTGTTAATTTCAAGCAATTTATTCTCTGTTTGCAATTCATTTAGATATGCATCACTTTTAGCTAATCTTTGATAGTAAATAAAAACATAAATACAAGCAATAATCATTATTATATTTAAAATTATAAAGCTGATGTTGTACCTGTTATCATAATTATTAACAAAAGACATTCTTAAAAATAAAACAGAAATAGCAATGGAAATGAATGGGAATATAAATAAAGGTATAAATCTTGTTGAATTATTACTTTTAAATTTCAGTTTATTGATGATAAAAGCAATAAATTGAGTAACTGCAAAATATATTACTTTACTTATAATTGTCAATATATAAAAGGTTGCCGGGTTTGTTTTGTACGCATTTGTGGGAAATTTCATCACATAAGATGAAAAAAAGAGTGCTATCATTTCTGCACCGAACATAACCGCATCCAAAAGAATAGAATAAATTATAGCTTCTTTAGTTTTTATTTTAAAGCATATTATAAAAAACAGCAGATTTAATATAAAAAACACAACGAGATTTAATATTTCGTTATTTACAAATTTTAAAATCAAAGCACCTGTTAAGAAAATGAAAAATCCTATAAACAAAGTATTAATTGTTTTGCTTTGCTTTTTATCATAATTATATGAAATGAATACAAATGCTATAATCATTTCAAATGTATAAAGGAAAATATCAAATATCAGTTTCATATTACATACCTGTCATATATCTAACAAAAGCTTTGTGTACTGCGGATTTAAAATTCCTTGACACAGGAATATTATATTTATTATCTAATTGAACAATGTCATTTTCATATTTGGTTATATATTCCATATTTATTATATAACTTTTATGGGTTTTAACAAAGAGTGAACTTATTAAATGCTCTTCCCAAAAAGCAATTTTGTTAGAAGATGTATATGTCTTTTCTTCTGTAACAACCTTTGTTTTTCTATGACCTATAGGCTCAATTTCGATATATATAATATCACTGGCGTTTATTCTGACAGACGCATTATTTTCCTTTAGAAAAAATTTTATTGTGGTATTATCAATTCTTTTAAGAGCATTATCGAGTCCGTCATAAAATCTTTTTGAATCAATTGGTTTTTCAAAAAATCTTGCAGCATTAAGATTTAACGCTTCATCAAGGTATTTTTTATGAGATGTTATATACATTAAAACTATGTGATGATTCTTTTCTCTGAGTATTTTACCTAATTCAATTCCATTGCAACTCGGCATTTCTACATCAAGAATAGCGATATTGAATTTAATATTGCTGTTAATTAAATTTTGGCTGTTTGTAAAAGTATGTATTTCAAAATCGGCATTGTGCTCTCCTGAATAGAATGACAAATGCTCTTTTATAGTTTTGATGAAATTTGAATCGTCATCACAAATTGCAATTAACATAAAATATTTCCTTTCTATGAAATTTAGAAAATATATTTCATATAATATTAACATATCATTAAATTTATTGCAAATAAAAATCGGCAGTAAAGACTGCCGATTAAGAATTATCTATTATTTCTATTGTTAATGAGTGAATTTGCTGTGTCATATAAAATTGATATTTCATAATCATCACATAATTTGATAAAGTCAATAAAATCTTCACTTGGAGTATCTCGAATTGTTCCTAAAAGTAAGTAATCTGGAGTGATTTTCAATGCATCGCACAAATCTAATAATACTTCTAAACTGACTGAACCACCGTTTTCAAATTGTGATATATGATTTTTTGAAATGCCAACAATTTCTGCCAATTGCGGTTGAGTATATTTTAATTCTTTTCGTCTCTTAGCAAGTCGAAATCCTATCTTATCGTATTTAATATTCATTTTATCACCAATATTATATTATCATCAAATCTATTAAATTAACACAAACCAATAGTGGAAAAGTTAACTATAAGTAGTTAAAACATGATGATTGTGTGATATGTTCTAAAAAACTGTGTGTTTTAACATAAATTGAAAAATAAATACACTGGTTTTGATTAATCTATTGAATTGTTTTAATTGACATATTATGATAAACGCATAAATGCTGATTAATGAGTTAAAGAAAGGAGTGGCTTATATGCAGATTAAGAATAAATTCTTTGATTCTGTGAAAAAAGTTGTTGAAAATGAAATGAAAATTTCTGCTAATAGCACTACGTGTGGAATTTTTTATCAACCAACTTATCCTGATTCAATGAAAAAATTTAGCAAGATAGAAAATGATAAGTAAACTTTCAACATTTTTCACAAAAAAGCTTGTGGAAAATGGCACTATACATGACAGTGAACAAGAAATATATGTGTATGGATTTTTTATGTTTTTATCACATATGTTTTATTTGTTTGTTGCTTGTATATTGGGTATTGTCTTTAATTGTTTTATTGAAAGTGTAATATTTTATGTTCTTTTTCAATCAATTAGAAGATATGCCGGTGGTTATCATGCTAAAACAGAAACAAAATGCGAGATATTATCAACGATTTCAATTGCTTTGTGTGTATTCGTGATAAAAATAACTATAGTATATGATATTAAAATATTTTTACTTGTTTTATCTTGTATATTTACTACTCTTGTATTTATATTATGCCCACTTGATACACCAGAAAAAAAGCTGACAAAAAAAGAAAAGAAACATTTTCGTAAAATCTCATGGATTATTTTAACTTTTATTTTGACTGTTGTAACTATTTCTTATTTATTTGAACTAAATATTCTATTTGCATCATCTTGCATGAGCTTAATACTTGAAGGAATTTTGGTATCGTTAGGAAAGGTGCAAGAACTAAAAAGAAATAATAAATTAAAAATACTGTGAATCGATATACATAAAAGATAATATTTTATAATCAGCAATAATTAATATCTTAATATGTATAATAAATTTATGTGTCATTAGCTATGTTGAAATAAACATAATCTTACATTTAAATAAAAATTTTGAGGTCTGACGATTTTTTCGTCAGACCTCTTTTATGTTGTTCTGACGAAAATACGAAAGGACAACGATGAACGAGTTATGGCAATCATACATAGCTAAATATCCATAATCTTTGATTTTTGAAAATTCACAAATCAAAAATCAAGGAGAATATAGATGAAAAGGATATGCGAAATATATGATATTTCCAAAGATTATGAAATGCCAACAGGTACTGTTTTAATAATTGTCAGCGATATAGAAAAAGATAAAATCATTTCAATATTATTAAATACAAAATTAAAAGAAGATATGGTTTTTAATAACACCGAATGGCAAGAATATCTTGAAATTAACAACAAATATAACCGTAACGAAGCAAAACATCAAATGCGAGAAATAAGACAATCAAAAAGGCTTGAAAGTGATGTTTCTCACATTTATGAAATTGATATAGGAGAATCATTAGAAAATGAAGAAATTGAAATGTACTTAAAAAATTTCTTGTTAAATCTAAAACCTGTTCAAAGACGCAGGTTTAAAATGTATTACATAGATAACCTTACATATCGCCAAATAGCCGATATTGAAAGTAGAAATATCAAGTCAATTTATGAATCGGTACAAGCAGGAAAAAATAAATTTTTAAAATATTTGGACAAACACCCCAACAAAAATACCCCAACAAGTTTAAGTTTATGAAAGGACATCCTTTCGTACAACTTAATACGCATTCATCAGATACTTTCCTGCTGTTGTGCAAAGCACAAGCCACTTTATCAATTACGCCAAGACGCATTAGCTGAGCGACAAATAATCGGTATAAAATTCGGACTGCTACCGAAACGGCGATAACAGGCAGTAGGTATAATGATACTCCTGCTCAGTCACAAGTCGAGCGTGATAAAACCGTCGCAACTAATGAGAGCAGCTCGGATGAACTCGGAGAGGTGAAACTCCTGTGGAGTCTGTTCGCAACAGACCGTTTGATGATTTCCTTTTGATAATTGGGGTGTCGGGGACAAATTATATTATCTTCTAATAAAAGCCAACCGTAGTTAATTCTTTGGTTGGCTTTTTACATAGGCAAAAGTCTATGAAGGAGGTATATAAAATGAAAGACAAAAAAATACTCAGAGGCGATATGTTTTACGCTAATCTCGGCAGAGGTATAGGTTCGGAGCAAAAAGGCTACAGACCTGCCCTTGTTATTCAAAATGATGTCGGCAACAAATTCAGCCCTACAGTAATTGTTGCTTCTATTACAAGCAGAGTCGGAATCAAAGCGAAATTGCCCACGCATTATTTTATAAACACAGAAGACGGACTTCAAGCTCCGTCTATTATTTTGCTTGAACAGATTAGAACGATTGATAAAAAACGACTTGATTCATATATAGGTCATTTAAGTCAAAAGAATATTGACGGTGTTAATGAGGCTATATTGATTAGCTTAGGATTTAATGATAGGGATGTGTCTTTATAATATAATGAAAATAATTAAAAGGAAAAATAATCTATGGAAAAGGTTTTAATGAGCATCAAAGAGGTTTGCGAGTATACAGGGTGGGGAATGACCAAAACTCGTGAAATTTTGAGGCGAAGTGATAGTGATTTTACAATACGAGTAGGAAACAGACTGTATGTAAACAAGAAACTTTTTGATGATTACTTAGTCAAGTGTGCGAAAAACAAAACAGATATTTAATCGCATAATTGCTGATTTTGAAAAAATGAGTATTATTTGAAGCGTAATATCGATATTTCAAATAAAACGAAATGAGGCGTTATCTTATGGGAAAGGATATAAACGGTAAAGAACTGGGGAAGGGAATTACCCAAAGAAATGACGGACGATATAATGCAAGAGTAACAATAAATGGTGTGAAGATTAATTTATATGATTATAATTTGTCATTGCTGAAAAAGAATTTAGAAGCAAAAAAATTGAAGGTTTTACGAGATGATTATTCTACCAGACCTAATATAAGTTTAAATCAATGGTATAAAGATGAATGGTTTCCCGTATATAAATCGCCATATCTAAAAGATGAAGTTAATCGACACAATTATATTGTTCGTTACGAAAATACTTTTGGTAGGTTGCTAGGAAACAGAAGAATTAGTTGCATAACAGAAATACTAATACAAAAAGCAGCTAATTCTTTAATAGATGATTTTGGCTACAGTACAAAATTTATAAGAGAAAGCGTTTCCTCATTGAAGGAAGCATTTAATGCAGCTGTGACGAATCATTTGATAAGCCGAAATCCGTCTTCAAATATAGTTGTTAAAAATGATAATCTTGTATCGGAGCGTGTAGTTATGACAGATGAACAGCAAATGCAATTTTTAAATATTGCAAAACACAGATATTACAGTGAGGTGTATCAAATACTATTGTCTACAGGAATGAGAATAGGCGAATTGACAGGACTTCAATGGGATGACATTGATTTTGAAAATAAAGAAATTCATATCAGGCACTCTATGCAATCGGCTTATCTTAACGGTAAGAAAATTTTAAATATGACAACACCAAAAACATCTAATTCTATTCGTGATATTCCTATGTTTGACGGTGTTGAAAATTTATTTGTTTCTTGGAAAGAAAAACAAGATAAAGCTAAAAAAGAATTGGGTAGACGATGGAGATTGCCTAAAGAATTTGAAAATTTGGTTTTTACAAGTTCTTTGGGTTCACCATTAACAAGATATGTTCTTTCAAATGATATAAATAAAATAGTTAGTATATTAGATAAAAATGAAGAGTATTTGGCAGAACAGGAAAATAGAAAACCACAAAAGTTTCCGAAAATTCATCCACATTCATTTAGACATACTTTTGCAACCCGATGTTTTGAGAAAAACTTGAAACCGGTTTTCATTATGAGTATAATGGGACACAGTAATTATGAAACTACATTGTCCTATACTCATTTGCTAAAAAAATCAAACGACCAACAGGTCAGTTTGGCAGGCTCCTTTGTATGATTTTTAGTTGAAAATATTAGTCGATTTGCATTATGATAAGTTGCGATAATCTATGATATGAATTTGCGTAAAAATTTTTTTGCGTATTTAGTTTTGAGTTTTTGCTTAAAGAATGCGTATTGATTATCTCGATTGGTCTAAAGCCTTATGAATGCAGGGCTTTTGAAAAAATACTTTGCAAAGCAAATCAACGGCTAATTAAACATTTTAGAGCATCTCGAAAGAGATGCTCTTTTTCTTGCTTAAATTTATTTTTTATGTTATTATCTGCATAGGTGATAATATGGATAGTACAAATTACCCTTT
>OLGY01000192.1_pt1 | contig 51768 bp, 40 predicted proteins | sample 1605951 | NCBI WGS metagenome assembly OLGY01 (sample SAMN03283280) | human gut metagenome | biome: human-associated habitat; material: feces | host: Homo sapiens | place: Peru | collected 2012
CGGAGTTGCAGAATGCACTCCAAATCATACAGTTTACCCGTCGTTCGCTTTTCCTTACCGGAAAGGCGGGGACGGGTAAATCTACTTTTTTACGTTATATAGCCGCCAATACCAAGAAGAAACATATCATTCTTGCCCCAACAGGCATTGCGGCCATCAACGCCGGAGGAAGCACGCTCCACAGCTTTTTCAAGCTTCCTTTCCACCCGCTGCTGCCCAACGACAGCATGTATTCCGTCCGCAACATCCGCAACACCCTGAAGTATAATTCAGAGAAGATAAAGATTATCCGCGAGGTAGAGCTCATCATCATCGATGAGATCAGTATGGTTCGTGCCGATATCATCGATTTCCTGGACAAGGTATTGCGGGTATATTGCCGCAACATGCGAGAGCCTTTCGGGGGCAAGCAGCTGCTTCTGGTGGGCGATATCTTCCAGCTGGAGCCTGTGGTGAGGGAGGACGACCGTCGTCTGCTCAGTCCCTTCTACCGCAGCAGTTTCTTCTTCGATGCCAAGGTGTTCGAATACTTCAAGCTCGTGAGCATCGAACTTAAGAAGGTATACCGCCAAAGCGATCCTGTTTTCATCAGCATCCTCGACCATATCCGCACGTCTCAGGTACCTATGCAGGATTTCCAGCGCCTCAACCAGCGTGTGGGAGCCAGGCTCGATGAAGGTGATTCCAAGCTTGCCATCACCCTCTCTACGCGCCGCGATACGGTAGATTACATCAACGACAGCCAGCTGCAGCGTCTTCCGGGCGAGCCTTGCCTCTTCCGTGGCCACATACAGGGCGAGTTTCCGGAGAGCAGTCTCCCTACCCCTATCGAACTTTACCTCAAGACGGGGGCTCAGGTTATCTTCATCAAGAATGATATCGAGCACCAGTGGGTGAATGGCACGCTGGGCACCATCATCGGTTTTGATGAGGATGAGGATGCCAAGATTTATGTGCGCACCGAGGAAGGAAAGGATGTGATGGTTGAGCCTGCGGCATGGAGCAACATGCGATACCATTTCAATGAGGTTGAGAAGAAGATTGAGGAAGAAGAGATTGGCAGATACGAGCAGTACCCCATCCGTCTGGCGTGGGCAATAACGGTTCATAAGAGTCAGGGTCTCACCTTCAACCAGGTGAAGATTGATTTCACGGGTGGTGTCTTTGCGGGCGGACAGACGTATGTTGCCTTGTCCCGCTGTACCAGCCTCGAGGGCATCAGTCTTCAGGAGCCATTGCGTCAGAGTGATGTTTTCGTGCGCAATGATGTCAAGCAGTTTGCCCGTCATTTCAACGACCAGAGCACCATCAATACGGCGCTTACCCAGAGTAAGGCAGACAAGCAGTATCATGATGCCGTCAAGGCGTTCGACAGGGGCGATATGCAGTCGGCTCTCGACAACTTCTTCCTTGCCATTCACAGCCGTTATGACATCGAGCAGCCGCTTGCCAAGCGTTTCATCCGCAAAAAGCTGAACAGGGTGAATGAGCTTCAGGCTGAGAACGAGCGGCTGCGCGAAGAAATAAGAAAGAAGGATGAAGAGAAGGAGAAGCAGGAGAAGTTCCTCAAGCGCCTTGCCACGGAGTATGTGATTATGGGCAAGGAGTGCGAAAAAGAGGGCATGAAAGAGGCTGCCATCATGAATTACCGCAAGGCCCTCACGCTTTATCCTGAGCACCCGGAGGCGAAAAAAAGGCTTTTAAAGGTAAAAAAGTAAAAAGGTAAAAAGAGGCTTTTAAATGGGGGACCAGCGATGGAATCGCTGGGAACGGAGGTGCAAAGAGGCTTTTCTCCTTCCTGTCCCCGTTCCCAGCGATTCCATCGCTGGTCCCCCCGAGCTTTTTTTAAAAGTAAAAAGGTAAAAAGGTAGAAAAGTAAAAGGGTAAAAAACAAAAAAAACAGGCAAAATGATTTTGCCTGTTTTTTTATTATCTATAAGCTGAAAAGCGCTATTAACTGTAAACTTTCAACTGTAAACTATCATCTAGTACCATTGTACAGCGTTGGAATAACCACTTCTCTTGTCGTATTTCAGCGCATCTGTCAAGGTGGCAGCGTTACAACGGAAGGTGAAGTTGTAGCTCGTGTATGGAGCGAGAACCACAGAACAGCTCATGTTGAAACAGTGAAGATCACGAGCCAGACTGGCGGTGGTCATACTGATCTTGTGGTTGTCAAAATCATAACCGGATGAGAAACTGATGTTCCAGCCATCACTGATTCTTACGTTACCACTCATGTTCAGAGTCTGGGTAAACTTATATGCATAGCGCATCGTCTTCTCATTGAACTTTTCTCTTCGCGTATCCTCGCGCATTGTTACACCGTAACCGAAGGTCAGCGACCATGGCATCTTGAACGCCATATAACCGTCTGCATCCGTTTCAGCCTTGCCGCCCTTCTTGGCAGCCGTCTTACCCTTCTCCATGCTGTCGTCTACGTTGCTCTCAATGTCGGTATCCAGACCTTCATCGTCATCATCATCGCTGCGCTTGCTGTTCTTCTTGTCGTCCTCATCATCGCCCCCGCCAAAGAGTTTCTTCAGCTTCTCCGGGTTCAGTGTGAACGAGAAGTTCTGCGACATACCCTGGAATCGTCCGAACCTGCCCTTGCCCCACTCCGTATGGGTACCTACATAAACATTGTTCTGGTCATCCAGCTCGTAGGCATAAGTGGCAAACACAGCGTTCATGTTGAAGGTATAGTTCTTCCACCACTTCAGTCTGAGGTTGATGTTCATATCGCTCCAAGGGCGAACCTTGGCAGCAGTATTGTAGCTCATGTTGATGTCGAACGCATCGATGATACTGATTTTCTTGTATCCGGTAGAGTCCTTGTCGCTCTTCACCTTCATCTCGATGTTGTTGCCCAGGGTAAACGAGATGTTACCGCTCTTACCCTTGCCCGGCGCACCGTAGAGGGCGTTGGCATACTTCGAATAGCTTACCAGCGATACGTTTCCGTCGGCATCGGTCTTCTGGTAGGTGTCCCAGTAGCCGTAGCGTGAAGCTCCGAAGTCTGGGGCATAACTGAAGTTCACCGTAGGCGTAAACACGTGGCGCACAGCCTGTATCTTATCTCCGAAGAGTTTGCGGCTTGGTATGTAGAAACCATAGAGCTTGGTAGAAAGACCTACGCTCATGTTCCAGTTATACACGTTGTTGAAACCATAGATGGTATCACATTTCTCCGTCTGGCTGGCTTCATCCCATGATCTCTCCACCTTGTTGGTATACATACGGTCGGTGAAATTGAACGATGGGTTCACGTTGAGATATTTGAAGAGCGTGAATGTAGCGCTCACCGGTATCTGATGCTGCCATCCGTTTCTCCAGTCCTTGATGAGCGAACTGTGCATCAGCTTATCCTCTTTGGTATTGATGCTGTTAGAGATGTGTCCCGTATAGCTCATGGCTATCTTCTCGTACCATTTCTCATCGCCCACCATCTTCTTTCTTCTGAACGGATAGAAGCGGGAGATGCTGATGTTGAGGTCGGGCAGCGTCATGGCGATGGATGAATCGCGCATGTTCTGCGAGAGGTTGGCGGTGGAACTGAGCGTCATACCGATGCTTGAGAACGAGGTGCTCCAGTTGACAGATGAGGTTCGCGTACTCTGCGTCATCGTCTGCGGATTGTAGAGCGAATTGAGGTTATTGCGTTCGTAGCTCGATGTGGCGAAGTTCACACTTGCCGAAAGCGAACTGTACGGGTTTGCCTTGCTGTCCTGGCGGTGGCTCCATTGCAGTTTGAAGCTCTCCTGTTCGGTAAAGTCTGGCATTCCCTTGTCGCCGTTCTTCGTATCCTGGTAACTGAAGAAGAAGGAACCCGAGTATTTGTATCTCTTGCGGTAATTGCTGGCTGCCGAGAGTCCCCACGATCCCTTGGTATAAATTTCGCCCAGCAGCTTCAGGTCCCATTTATCGTTCATGGCGAAATAATATCCACCATCTCTCAGGTAGAAGCCTCGTGCCGTTTCATCGCCGTAGGTAGGCATGATGAAACCGCTGCTGTAGCTCTTGGTGAACGGGAAGAAGCCGTAAGGGATGGCGAGCGGCATTGGTACATCGCACACCACGAGATAGGCTGGTCCGAACACAACATCCTTGCCCGGTCTTACCTTGGCTCTGGAGAGCGAGATGTAGAAGTCGGGATGCGGATCATCGCAGGTGGTATACCTGCCGTGCTGCAGATAGATGACACCCGATGAGTCGCGTTTCGACTTCATACCGGTCAGGAATCCGTCTTCCTGTTCTGTATATACATTATTAATAAGGGCCTTCTTGCTCTTGAAGTTGAATTTGATGGTGTCGGTATCGTAGGTATCGCTACCCATCTTGAAGACAGGTTTGCCCTTGATGCCTCCCTCCGCCGTGCTGTCGGGAGTACCCATCGCCTTCACGTTGCTCTTGTCCATATCCATGGAGATGCGGTCAGAGCTGAGGTCCATGTTGGTATACTTCACGTTGGAGTTTCCGTAGAGATGTGCCACCTTGTTCTTGGCATCGTATACGAGGGAGTCGTCCGCCTGATAGTTAACCGGTGCGTCTACTCCACCCTGTTTCTTTCTGGCGATACTGTCGAGGCGGATACTGTCATCCACCACTTTATTATGTTTCCATATAGCTTTCTGCAGCGAGTCCATCTGCGTAGTGTCGTCAGCCTGTTTCAGCTTGGGCTTTATTTCGTTGCCCAGCGAGTCTACGAACACACTGTCTCCCACGCTGTCCACGGTTTCCGTCTTCTCCTTCTTCTTTTTCTTTTTCGAATCGGGCATACCCGGATTAGCCACCATCATACAGGAGATGGCAGCGAGCAGCAGCATAGCTATCGTCGATTGTTTTCTCATTCAATAAATTAGAATTCTATTCAAACATGCGTTCCCATTGCTGGAATCGTTTTACTCCTTCCTCGCCGAACTTCATGAGACTTTTTTCTGCTTTCTCAATCGTTTTTTCCCGGTCGAGGTGAGTTTTGCTGAAGAATTTATCAGCGTAGCAAATCACCTTCTCCTCCATGGTTTCCGGCAGGAAATCCTGATGTGGCAGGGGCAGGTTCTGTGCTATAATCTGTGCCTCTGTGATGCCTGCACCGGTATGGCGCTCGCATACGCGGGCATGTCGTTCATATCCTTCCTTGCGCAGGATTTCTGCTCCCAGTCGTCCGTGGCAGATGTAGGGCTGCGAGCCGAAACACTGTATGCCTGGGGCATCGGTCATGAAGATGCCGAGGTCGTGGAGCATGGCTGCTTCTTCGATAAACTGGGCATCGAGTTGCAATTCGGGATGATACGAAACAATCTGTAGCGCTTTTCGCGCTACAGATTGGCTATGTGTGATGAGGATATGCCGAAGCTCATTATCCTCAGGATAATACTTATCAATAATTGCTTGATAATTCATTTCTATTATATTTACTCAGCGTTGCGCTCGATGTAAGCAATAACATCGCCCTTGCGCACCTTGCTGCCCTGCTTGGCATTGATTTCTACGAGCTTGCCGCCCAATGCTGCTGGGATAGTTTCAAACTCGCCCCAAGGAGCCTGGATATAGCAGAAGGCATCACCTTCCTTATATTCCTTGCCGATGTATGGTTCTACAGCTGGCTGGCACTCGCCCTCGCCCTGGAATTCCCAGAAGATCTGACCGGCTACTGGTGCCACGATGGCATCTGCCTTGGCGTGCTTGAACTCTGCAAGCTGTGCAGGTGTAAGGGTTGTACCGAGCTTGGCATCCTTTGCCTTCTGAAGGTCGGCAAGGAAGTTCTTCTTTGCCTGTCCGCTCTTGTAGTTGCGATACTGCTCTGGGTGCATGGCGAGCTCGAAGAGTTCCTCGTCGTCCTGACCGTAATCCCAGCCGTTCTCGTCCATCTCCTTCTTGAAGTCGTCGAGGGCGTTGGTGAGCAATGTGTGTGCATCTACGTCGGTAAACTCGCGGCCCTGCTTCTTGGCGAGCTCTACGAGTTCTGGGTCGATAGTTCCAGGAATCTTACCGCTCTTGCCGAGAATCATACCCCACATTGAGTCGTCCATCATGACGAAGCGGCCCTTGCCCTGCTCCATGGTGAGGAGGTTCATCAGTGAGATGTTCTTTACATACTGGCTGAATGGGGTTACCAATGGAGGATAACCTACGCGTGGCCATACATACTCTACCTCGTCGAAGAGCTTGATGAGCAGGTCGTCCATAGACAACTCTTCCTCACCCTTCTTCTTACGGATGTTGTTGATGGTCTGGCGCATACCGCCGAGGTCTGCCATCATACTACCCATCATACCGCCTGGGAGACCGCAACCGAGCAGGAGTGAAGACATGATCTTGTTACCTGGGTTGATGAAGTATCCGAGCCACTCGTCGATGAATTCCTGAGTCATGGCACGCGCCTTCATATAAGCGCTCATATTGATTTCAGGCACCTCGAAGCCCTCGTTCTTCAGCATGCTGATAACTGAGATTACGTCTGGGTGAACCTTACCCCATGACAGTGGCTCGATGGCTGTATCGATGATGTCGGCACCGTTGTTGCATACCTCGAGGATAGAAGCCATAGAGAGACCAGGACCTGAGTGGCCATGATACTGGATGATGATCTGTGGATACTTGTCCTTGATCATCTTGGTGAGCTTGCCGAGGAATGCTGGCTGGCCGATACCTGCCATATCCTTCAAGCAGATTTCCTCTGCACCGGCAGCGATGAGCTGGTCGGCGATGTTCATGTAATATTCCAGGGTGTGAACAGGAGAGTTGGTGATACAGAGTGCACACTGTGGAGTCATGCCGCCCTCCTTGGCCCACTTGATAGAAGGAATGATGTTGCGCACATCGTTCAGTCCGTCGAAGATACGTGTGATGTTGGTACCCTGCTTAGCCTTTACCTTATACATAAGGGCGCGCACGTCGTCAGGCACAGGATACATACGAAGAGCGTTCAATCCGCGGTCGAGCATGTGAGTCTTGATACCCACCTCGTTGAAAGGTTTGCAGAATGCGCGTACGGCATCGTTAGGGTTTTCACCTGCCAGCAGGTTAACCTGCTCGAAGGCACCGCCGTTAGTCTCTACACGGCTAAAGCATCCCATTTCGATGATAACTGGGGCAATTTTAGCCAACTGATCCTTGCGTGGCTGGAACTTACCAGAGCTCTGCCACATGTCTCGATAAACGAGACTGAACTGAATTTTCTTCTTCATTATTTTTGTTCTTTTTCTTTATATTCGATGTATGAATTAAATTCCAAGGTGCAAAATTAGACAAAAAAATCGAGAAATCGTCCTATTCGCCTCTTTTTTTATATTTATTATGTTATTTACTTCAATATTTCCTTCTTCATCTTGCTGTTCAGCTTCTCGGCTGCGGCATGGGCCTTGGCGTTGGCTTTCATTGCATCGAGCGAGCGGTGGAAACCCTGGATGCGGCCCTCACGGTCTGAGAGAGCCAGACTGTCGCCCTTCATATATACAAAGGTGAAGGTATCGCGCTTCGTCTTCCCGTTGATTACCACGCCATCCAGCTCGCGGTGGCCCTGCACCAGAATCAGCTTGCCGTTGTAGGCATGCCATTCCGTATACTGAGGCACAGCAGGATATTCTACCGGACTGTCGTCATCCACATCCTTGTTTATCATCACCCTGCCCACGGCCATCGCCTCGCTCATGCGCTTCAGGGTGAAGCCATACTGGCGCGGCACCATATAGGTATCTACTATGCTGTCGGGCATGTTGGCAAGGATTCTCGCCTGCTGGCGCTTGCTCAGATGCGATACATCGCGCAGCTTCGGCATCACCGGATAGGTCCAGGTGGCCTTCAGCTGGTCCAGGTCTATCACCATGTCGGCGCGGTTCGTCTCATCCTTCTCCCCGCATGGCATCACGCAAACCCAGTCGCCCACCTCTATATCTCCGAACACCTGATGGTTGCGTGTGGCATCCAGGATGTTGTATCTTACGGGGTCTCCTCCGCCGTTGGGCAGCAGCACCAGGGCGGTATCCGAGCAGCCCAGGCAGGCTAGTCCGTAGATAGCCCTGTCGCCCTTAGCCGGTTTCGAGAGGCTGATGGCGAGTTTCGAATTGTCCATACGTGGTGGTTTCTTTCCCCTGTGGCATGCTGCGAGGGTTGTGGCGGCCAGCGCCAGTGTGAGTATTGTCTTGACTTTCATCTTTCTGTTCATTATTCAAATGCAAAACTACAACTATTTTTTGGAAGAGCCAAATATTGAATCGTAAAATAATTAAAAAAATAGGTGATATATTTTGTAGTGTCTCAATTTTGCATTACCTTTGCACCCGTTTTTTGGGATCAACACCCCATCATCCTGCCACACACGCCGGATGATGAACAGGAATAGAACCAACTCAAGAATTATATGCAACAAGAAAATATGACAGACAAGACTAATACACACGCTCTCCCGGTATGGACCGAGGTAGAGTATACCGCATTATGCAAAAACCCGTACCTGTTAACCCCATTCTTCATCCCCAAGGAGGCGAAGTGCTTCACGTGCCGCGAAGATGGCACGAGGGAGGAAGAAAGAATGGTTTTCCTCGTTTTCAAGTCTACTGCAGCCCCTGCTGATGCCGAATGGGAAGATGACCCTATTCCGGGCGAGGTGTGGGTGCGCGCACTGGGCGATGATGATGAGGAGATTGAGCCTGCCAAGGTGGTTTACCTGGGTCAGGACATCGATGATTTCATCCATGTAGTCGCAGAGGACGACCAGACCATCACCTTCGATCTCTGGTGGCACCACGGCGAGGTGAAGGTGGAGAAGGCTGAGAAGACGGATGACGGATTCGTATGCCGCAAGGAAGATTTCGGTGATGACGGACTGGCTGTTACCCTGATTCCAGAGGATGGGGGCAATCCGGTGGTTCTCCGTCTTCAGATTCCTTACATCGGTTTCTCGCTCTTCGATGCCGAGGGCAACAAGGTTCATGGCGAGCTGAGCATTCCTCAGGACAAGGTGGATGACTACACCTACGAATTTGTGGGCGATGACAACAACGACCGTTTCACCCTTCAGCTCGACAGCAACAGACTGGTTTACATGTGTGTATTGCGCCATGAGGACCATCAGCTGGTGGTTCGCAACCAGCGCGACCGTCTTTCAGTAGTGGGTCAGATTCCTACCGAGGGCAAGCTTTCAGAGTTGCTGATGAACACGAATTCTGCGCTCATCAAGAACAGGAATTACCGTTGGCGCATACAGATTGAGGGCACCACGCTGTCTCACGAGGTTGAGTTGAATGTGGATGCAGCCTCTCTGGTAGCGTTTGCTGAGGAGCAGATGCAGAAGGGCATGGAGATCGACGAGCTGGGCCAGCATCTGATGGCATTGGAGCAGAAGTATCATTTCCAGTGGTTCTGGCTGAATGAGGATGACTGGAGTCATGACAATCCGGTGTTCGACATGTTTATGAAGCAGCTTTGTGCCTTTTCGTATGTCAGTCAGAATCCTGTTCAGGCAGATGCGTTGCTGGCAAGGAACTACAAGCGTAAGATTCGCCGTTACAGCAGTATGCTGAAGGCTCACAAGCGTGGCGAGTTGAATCTTTTTGATGAGGATGATGAGGTGAGAGCCGAGTATCTCAACATTTTCCAGAGTTTCCACCAGCCATTCGTAGAGGCTTTTGAGAAAGAGGAAGAGGAATAATCTTTAAAGTTTTTATCCCTCACATCCCTCACTTTTTCTCTTCTCAAAGTATTAATCACCTGATAATAAGAGAATTATCTATTTAGGAAAGCGTGATGGATGGACAAAATGTTTACAATATCCATCACGCTATCCATCACTAATAGCCTTCATCTATCACGTTTTTCAGCTTATCTTCTTGCAAAAAGCAAGAAGATCTTTGCAGAATATGGTTATGATGGGACCTAGCGAAAACGGACCACACGTTGTGCTGCGCTGGCTCACGGATATTACTACATCGGGGTACGGATATTACTGCGCCGGGGTACGGATATTACTGCGTCGGGTTACAGATATTACTGCGTCGGGATACGGATATTACTGCGTCGGGATACGGATATTACTGCGTCGGGGTACGGATATTACTGCGTCGGCTAGCGCAGACGTATCCGTAGGCTTATTGAGACGGCTGAATCAGCTAACTGAGACGTCTGAATTCGCTGACAGAACTACTTGAGTTAGCAAACTGAACCACTTGAATTAGCTAACTGAACTACTTGAGTTAGCTAACTGAACTACTTGAATAGCCAGACTGGGATAAAAACAAAGCAGGCGGACCTCTTCTCACAAAGAAGGCCGCCCTATCTCAATTAAACGTTATTGCATTAAAGAAATGCAATGCTTGAACCAAAAAAATTTTTATTTCTCTATCAATCCCTCTACATACTTGCAGAGGATACCGATGCCCTTGAGGTTTTCGCCACCCTGCGGAATGATGATGTCAGCATAGCGCTTGGTAGGTTCGATAAACTGCTCGTGCATCGGCTTCAGGACCTTCAGGTATCGGTCTACCACCATCGATACGGTGCGACCCCTGTCGATGGTATCACGCTGGATGTTTCGTATCAGACGCTCATCAGCATCGGTATCCACAAACACCTTCAGGTCCATCAGGTCTCTCAACTTCTTGTCCACCAGCGTCATGATGCCTTCGATGATCACAACCGGTTTGGGGTCAACGTGAACCGTTTCCGGTTCACGGTTGCATTTGATATAACTATAGGTGGGTTGCTCTATCGCCTTGCCAGCGCGCAGATCAGCGAGCTGCTGGTGCAAAAGCTTCCAATCGAATGCCGACGGGTGGTCGAAATTGATCTGATGACGTTCTTCCTCGGTCATCTGCGAGGTATCGTTATAATATGAATCGAGGGGCACTACAGCCACATAATGAGGCGGCAGTACTTCTACGAGTTTCTTCACCACAGTGGTCTTGCCGGAGCCTGTGCCTCCCGCAATGCCAATAACGGTCACTTTATCTTTCATATTCTTTCTTCTTTCTATAAGATTTCATCAAACATCCTGCGGTAGAATTCAGCCTTCTTCTCCACTGCCATGGGATAGGCACGGGAACTGGAGGGCATGCGGTACAGACGGAGCCTGCGGCCCTCGAACTGGAATTCTGCGTAACCTCCCATCTCAGGCTTTTCCCTGATACCGAAGTGTTCAGAGAATACCTTTGTGGCAAGCTGACCGGCAGTGAGCACCGCCCTGCAATGGGGCAGCTTACGGAGCATGCCGTCGAGATCGGCGGGCTGCACTATCTGCAGGTCCTTGTCGGATGCTGTATTCCTGGTACGTATCACCTGCTGTGCGGTATCATAGATGGCGACGCCCTTCTCCCCCAGGAACTCCCTGATGGCATCGAGGCGGTAGGTCTTCTTCTCTACATCCACGAAATGGAGCTTATCCTGGAAGTAGATAATCCCGAATATCCTCCACATATCATTCTGGAAGTTAGGATAATACCAGGGCATGCACCACCGCTTTTCTGCAGGCGGAAACGTGCCGAGCATCAGCAGCCGCGCATTCCCGGGCAGCCACGGCTCAAAAGGATGATTCTCAACCATTTTCTACTTTGAACTTTGAGCTTTGAACTTTGAACTTTATGATTAGCAAAGCTGTTGAATTCTTCACTCTTCACTCTTCGTTCTTCACTTACTTTACTTTTTTTCCTTCACCAGGTACATCACTACCGGCAGGTGATCGCTGTAGCCGTTGAGCCATCTGCCGCCTGCCTTGGTACGCAAAGGAGCACCCTTGTACTGGCCCTCCTGCTGGATGAGGTAATCGCGGCGGAAGATGTGGTTCTTCCAGAATTTCAAAGAGCTGTAGTCCTTGTGCTTACTATCCTTGTTCAGGAGATTAGGCGTGATGACAATCTGGTCGAAGAGATTCCATGAACCGCTGTAGAACAGGGTTCCCTTGCCCTCCTTAGCCAGAATGTTGTACCATGGATTGTACATATCATCGGCACCCACCTCGCTGATTTCAGCCTTCGCCTTCAGCACCTTGTGCATGCTGGCGTTGGTAGGATCATCGTTCATATCGCCCATCACGAACACTTTCATCGCCGGGTTCAGACGGAGCAAGCTGTCTTTTACCACCTTAGTCTGGCGCGCTCCACTCTCGCGATAGAACGGACCGGAGAAACGGCTTGGCCAGTGGCATACGATAACCGCCACATCCTCGCCCGCCAGCTCACCACGTACGGTGAGGAAACCACGGGTCTTGTAGGCAGAATCCTTGGCGAGTTCCTGTACGTAAGGCACCAGTCGGGTATTCTTCACCGTGAAGAGTGCCGGATTATAGAGCAGCGCACAATCGATGCCTCGCTTATCGGGACCCTCGATATGGCAGAACTGCATGTTTCTTGCCTTGAGAGGCGGCTGCGCGGTGAGATCTTTCAGCACGTTGGCATTCTCAACCTCAGCCAATCCGATGAAGGCACAGCCCACGTTAGGCAGCACATCGGTACCCATGTCGGCAAGTGCACGCGACATATTCTTGAGTTTATTGGTATATTTCATACCATTCCATCCCTTAGCAGGGAGATACTCGTAATCATCCTTACCGGCATCATGGCAGGTATCGAAGAGGTTCTCCTGGTTATAGAAACCCACAGCATACACCTGATACTGCCTGTTGCCTGAAGTCTGCGACTTCTTTTTCTGTGCCGTAGCGCCCAGCCCAATCATGAGGAGGGCAGCCAGCAAGAGCAAATGTTTTCTCATACTAATATTAATTATTAATGTATACCTTATCATATATGTTCACCTTAACGCGGTGAGGTAACAGGCAGCAAAGATACCTAAAAAACCGGAAATATCTCCATAAAAACGAATATTTTTTCAGATTTCATGCATTTTTAACATAAATAAATTCATTTTTCAAAAAACTTTTTGTTACTTTGCAGCATTAAACACATTGAATCGGAACAGAAGACACAAGACCAGGGACCACGGTAAGTCCCCTTTCGCCTAAACAAGCCCTAGCGGGACATATATCATCACTGCTCAAAGAGACTGCTGTTGCCGGTTTATTAATACTTAATACATATAAACTATGCAGAAGAAAGTAAACTTAGCAATGTTAGCACTCTTCTCGTGTTCATTGGCTATGGCTCAGAACGAAAAGACTGACCAGAACGTAGCACAGGGACTCGACGAGAATGCTTTCACCTTCTCCGAGGCACAGTTGGGCGAGGACGATGACATGTCATCCAATGTCACCATCCTCAATTCTACCAGCAACGTATACGCGAGCCAGGCAGGTTATCTGTTCTCGCCAGCACGTTTCCGCTACCGTGCCTTCAACCAGAAGTACAACGATGTCTATATCAACGGTGCTTCCATGAACGATATGGAGACCGGACAGTTCCGTTTCTCCAACATCGGCGGTTTGAACCGATTCTCCAGAAACGTAGACTTCGCCCTGCCTTTCGAAGCCAACGGCTATTCGATGACGGGCATGGCAGGCTCCAACAACTATGATTTCCGTGCCGGAAGCATGCAGGAAGGACAGTATGCCAGCGTAGGTGTTGCCAACCGCAACTATACCCTGCGCGGACTCTACTCCTACTCCAGCGGTTTCAACGAGAAGGGATGGGCCATCACAGCCGGTCTCACCTACCGCTGGGCTAACCGGGGATACGTAGAGGGAACCTTCTACAACGCCCTCTCCTATTTCTTCGGTGTACAGAAGAAGTGGATGAACGGCCACTCGCTGAGCTTCTCTACATGGGGTAACCCGACAGAAAGAAGCACCCAGGGAGCATCTACCGACGAGGCTTACTGGCTGGCAAACGACTACCAGTATAATCCATACTGGGGATACCAGAACGGACACAAGAGAAACTCACGCGTAGTGAACGACTTTGCCCCTTCGGCTATCGCTACATGGGACTGGGAAATCAACGACCAGATGAAGCTCACCACATCGGTGTTCGGAAAATACTCTATGTACAAGAGCACCAAGCTCAACTACAACAACGCAGAGAATCCACAGCCTGACTACTGGAAGAACATGCCATCTGCCAACTACTATGTATGGGGCGACTACAAGAACGGCAACAACATGTATACCTGGGAAAACTGGAACAACGCCGTAAACTACTGGCAGGCAAGCAAGCAGAACCGACAGATTAACTGGGACCGCCTGTACTATGCCAACCAGCAGGCAGCCAAGAACGGACAGGATCTGCTCTACTATGTTCAGGCTAAGCACAACGATAACCTGACCCTGAGCCTCTCGTCAGTTCTGAACACCAAGCTGACCAAGAAATCGAACCTGGCTACGGGTATCATGCTCGGAAAGAGTACCAACCAGCACTATCAGACACTGGAAGACATGCTGGGCGGTGCCATCTTCCACAACATCAATACCTATGCCCTCGGCGATTATCCTAAGACCGACCCACGTGTGCAGTACGACCTGAACACAGCCGGTCCTAACAACACAGGCAAGCTGGTTTACGAGGGCGACAAGTTCGGTTACGACTATCGCATCGACGTGAACAAGGCAAACGCATGGAGCACCTATACAGCCGAATTCTACAATATGAAGGCGATGCTGAGCGGACGTATCGGATATACCGGCATGAACCGCCGCGGCTACATGCGCAACGGTATGGCACCGGACAACAGTCAGGGCAAGAGCGGCACAGCCAACTTCCTGGACGGTGGCGTAAAGGGAAGCCTGAACGTGGATATGGGCAGAGGCCATGCCTTCAGCATCGGAGCCGGATACGAGCTGCGTGCGCCGATGGCAAGCACAGCCTTCATCTCGCCTGAAATCAGCAACGACTTCGTGACTAACCTCAAGAACGAGCGCATCTTCAGCTCTGAATTCAGCTACCTGTATCGCAACGCATGGCTGAGTGCCAACGTGAGCGGTTACTACAGCCGACTGGAGAACGTTACGGAATGGCAGAACTTCTACAACGATGATGAGAACTCATTCACCTACGTGAGCATGACCGGACTGAAGAAGGAATACTATGGTGTAGAGGTGGGCGCTAAGTTCAAGCTCACATCATGGCTCGACCTGAAGACTCTGGGCGCTATGAGCGAGGCGAAGAACATCAACAATGTAAACGCCGTATACATGCTCTCAAAGAGTGCTGAGGTTTACCAGGACAAGGCTTACGTGATGAATATGCGCGAGAGTGGCACACCGCTCACAGTGGGAAGCATCGGTCTCAATGCCCACGTAAACGGATGGTTCGTCAACCTCAATGCCAACTACTACGACCGCATCTACCTCTCTTATTCTCCAAGTTACAGATATGAGAAGGTGCTGACCAACCGCCAGGCTGCCCACAAGGCATTCCCTGAAATCTTTGCTCCTACCACACTCGATGGTATGAGCTGGACTGAGGATGCTGTAGCCCAGGAGAAGGGTCACGGAGGATGGATGGTTGACCTGAGCATAGGCAAGAGCGTGAGACTGAAGAAGGGTTCTCTCAACTTCAACCTCATGATTACCAACCTGCTGAACAACCAGACCATCGTAACAGGCGGATATGAGCAGAACTCACGTTCAAGCTATACACTGGATGCTAACGGCAACGTGAAGAATCCACGCCTCTACCAGTTCTCTAAGAATCCTAAGAAGTATTACACCTGGGGTACCAACGGCATGTTCCAGGTATCTTACAGATTCTAAAGAGCAGTTTCTCTATAACAATAAAAAGAAAGAACAATGAAAAAGATAAAATTCATAGCATTGGCATTCCTGGCACTGACTCTGGGGTCGTGTATGGGCGACGGTTATGCTGACCCGGACCTGACCGAGAAGGTGCCTGCAGCTCCATATGGCAACAACAGCCTGAGGGAGAAGAATGTGATCAGCATAGCAGATTTGAAGACCCAGTTTGCTACGATTATCAACAGCGACAATGGCTACAAGCTGATTGAGAAGGACATGATGATCAAGGCGGTAGTGACGGGCAATGATGTCAGTGGCAATATCTACAACCAGGTGAGCGTGCAGGATGCATCCGGCGCTATCATCATTGCCATCAACGGAAGTGGTCTGTCGGGTTATCTTCCTGTTGGTCAGGAGATTCTCGTAAACCTGAAGGGTCTCTATATCGGAAGTTACAAGAAGTTGCCTCAGATTGGCGGTGTGAATACCAAGCTCTCAGATGGAAGTCTGGGTATGGGAAAGATAGAGCGTGCCATCTGGAACGAGCACTTCAAGATTCTGAACCCTGGCGAGGCTGATGCAAGCACGGTAGTGCCAGAGGAGTTTGACCTGACAAAGCTTACTGATGCAGCCTATATGGATGCTAACGTGGGCAAGCTGATGACCCTGAAGAAGGTGAAGTTTGCTTCAGCCAACGGCAAAAACGTATGGGCACCAGATGATACCAATACGAGTCTGGAACTGATTGATGCCGAAACGGGCAAGAAGATCAGCAGCAGCAACCTGGTAGTGCGCAACTCGGGTTATTCTAAGTTTGCCAACGAGGTGGTTCCACAGGGCGTATTCGATATAACCGGTATCTTCACCCGATACAATAACACCTGGCAGATTGTGCTTCGCAGCACGGATGACCTGAAATCGGTAGTTCTAGCCTATCTCAGCGAGCCGTTTGATGCCAGCCAGGGCAATTTCACCATCGACAACATCAAGTTGGCTGATGGTGTAGAATTTGTCTGGAAATGGGCATCTGCAGCTTACGGAATGAAGGCTTCTGGCTATGTGAACGGTTCAAAACAAGAACTCCAGTCACGTCTCAAATCGCCTGCCATCGACCTGAAATCAGCCAAGAGCGCTAAACTCATGTTCGACCAGGCTATCAATTTTGCTTCTGACATGAAGCAGGAATGCAAGGTTCAGATTTCTACAGATGGAAAGACATGGACCGACTTGGGTGTACAGGGTTATCCTACAGAAAACAGCTGGACCTTTGTTTCATCTACTGCAGATTTGACGAAGTATTGTGGCAAAACCATCTACATCGGTTTCCTCTACAGCAGTTCTCCAACGAGTGCTCCAACCTGGGAGGTTAAGAATTTTGCAGTGAAATAACCGGATTCACTTCTATAGATATAAATAGTAACAATATTAAAAAAGACAATAATATGAAAAAGTATATATTTTCAGTTTTGATGGCGGCAATGGCTGCCTTCACATTCAGCAGCTGCGAGGATGTGCCAGAACCTTACACACAGCCTACCAAGCCTGATGCTCCAAGTGCTGGCGAGCCTAAGGGTACAGGTACTGCTGCCGACCCATTCAATGTGGCTGGTATCGTTAAGTATATCGAGGATGGCGGAAGTGCCGACCAGGAAGTTTACACCAAGGGTAAGGTGGTATCAGTTAAGGCAGGCAGCTTTGATGCCAGTTTTGGTAGTTTGAAGTATTATATTTCTGACGATGGTACTACGGCTAACCAGTTCTATGTTTACAATGGCTATGCTGGTCCAAATCGCACAAAGTTTTCAGGCGAAGATGCTCTGAAGCCAGGCGATGAGGTTGTTATCTGCGGTAAGGCTAAGAACTACAGCGGAACCAACGAATATGATACAGGTAACTATCTTGTATCTCTCAATGGTAAACCAACAAGTGGGTCTACAACCCCTGATACTCCAGCTGACGGTTACATCAATGAGACATTCAGCAAGAGCTTCGGTTCATTCACAGCCAAGACCATTAAGGGTACAGCATGGGTTATCGACTCTTACGGCTACGCAAAGGCTACAGGTTACGATAATGCCTCTAAGACAACAACTCCATCTGAAAGCTACATTGTTTCTAAGGCTATCGACCTCTCTGCATCTAAAAGCGCGACATTGGAGTTTTCTTACATTCTCCGCTATGTTACAAGAAATGGTGCAGCCGTTGAGGGAGTAAAGAATCAGGTTCTCATCACAGACAATTACACCGGTGACCCAGCTACAACCAAGTGGACAGACATTACAGGCACAATGAAAGAAGGCACAGACTGGGTGACCTGGGAAACATACAAGCACGACCTGTCAGACTTCAAGGGTAAGAAGAACGTAGTTATCGCTCTCCACTATGCCTGCGCAGCTTCATCTGGAACATGGGAAGTAAAGAATCTATCAGTAAAAGAGGCTACAGGAGAAACTCCAGATACCCCATCCAAGCCAGATACTCCAGCCACAGGCGAGGGCTTGACCATCGATGGCACCACCGTTACATTGAGCAATGCGGCAGCCACAACCACGGGTGCCAGCGTAGAGCTGGATCTCAACGCAGCAGGTTTAGTGAACCAGGCAGCCGTAGAAACCGTGAAGTTCTCAGATGGTTCCACCATTACCTTCGATGCCAACGGTCAGGAGAATGGTCCTAAGTTCTACACCAACACCAAGGGCGTTCGCGTATATGCCAACAACAAGCTCATCTTCAAGGGTATCAAGAAGATTAAGCAGATTGTGATGACCTGCGACAGCTACAACGGCATCAACTACGTGGGCAATGCCACAGCCACCATCGTGTTCTCAGGCAACACAGCCACCTACACCAACCTCTTTACAGAGTCTACAGGCGGCGGTGTTCAGCTTCGCGTGAAGACTATCAAGATTGTTTATGCGGAGTAAGATTATAAAAGAATAAACGATTCATCGAATCATCAGAAATATCATCCCCCATCTTCCTCTCTATTCATCAAGAGGAAGATGGGGGATTTTCATTTGCATAGTGTTAAAAATCAAAGATTTAAGGCGAAAGCCTTGCATAATTCGGAAAAGATTCTTATCTTTGCAGCAGAATTATAAAATAAACTCATAAACAGATAAAATTATGGCAACACCAATCAGAGTCATTCCTACGCTTCACGGCGAGGAAGCAAGAAAATTCATAGAAAGAGCTGAATGGGTGGAAGCTCATCCAGGGCAGACAAAAATGGATCCAAAGTTCATCAAAATGATGAAAGAGTTTTTGCGTGAAAATAACATGGCTTAATATGACTAGATACGAACTATTAAGCATGTGCAAGTTTGAGGAAATAACTCCTCAAAAACTTGCTTCATGCGATTATTTTGATTGTGAGAACAAAGACTTGAACGATTTCTTTGCTAATGATGCCGTGAAATACGCCAAGCGTTTGCTCGGCAAAACGTATGTATTTTGCCTTAAAGAAAATCCAAATACAATCGTAGCTGCATTTACCGTTTCAAATGACAGTATACGCATGACAAACAAACTAAACGAAGAGTCTAAACAAATATTCCTACACGACACATCGCTAGAAGACAAATGCCTCAGACGTTTTCCCGCAGTACTTATAGGCAGACTTGCTACCAACAAGAATTTTGCAGGAAAAGGCATCGGCTCTGGAGTTATGGATTTCATAAAATATTGGTTTAGACTCAATAATAAAACCGGTTGCCGCTTCATTATCGTTGACGCATATAGCAATGAAGCAACCCTACATTATTATCTAAAAAACGATTTTAGTTTTCTTGTAGAAGACGAAAGACTTGAAGCTAAATACGTCGGGATTGGTATGGGACGTCTCCCACTTCATACACGTTTAATGTATTATGATTTACTTAAGTTGAACGAATAGAGATTAGTAACTCATAAAATCAGGAAGAATAAATATGGCAAGACCAATAAAAGAGACTCCAATCCTCTATGGAGAAGAGGCTCGTAAATTTGAAATGAGGATGCTTAATCCAACCCCAGTTTCTCAAGAAAGAAAAGAACAAATCATGCGCGACTACGAATTTCTTCGTGGTAAAGGCGTTAACTGTATTTTCTAGAGTCAAGAATAAGAGGAAGTTATCCTATTTCCAAAATATTTCTTAAAAAGAAGAAGAAATATTTGGTGGTTTCAGGAAAAAAGCGTAACTTTGCAGCCTGAAATTGATAACAGGCTATAATGGGCATGCCCCGATAAGGGACACGAAATGATGCAACAAGCATCCCCATGACGTCTAATTTTAATAACCCAATAAAAATAAAAAAGAAAAATGAAAAAAGGTATTCATCCAGAGAATTATCGTCCTGTAGTATTCAAGGATATGTCTAACGGCGATATGTTCCTCTCTCAGTCTACATGCAAGACTAACGACACTGTTGAGTTCGAAGGCGAGACTTATCCAGTTGTTAAGATTGAAATCTCTAGCACATCTCACCCATTCTACACAGGTAAGAGCAAGCTCGTTGATACAGCGGGTCGCGTAGACCGCTTCATGAACCGTTACGGCAAATTGAAGAAGTAATAATATACCTTTTTTATAAGGATATATTTATTATCGCAAAGATACTGAGTGCATTCCAGCGTAGTTGCATATACGTAGGAATGCACTTTTTTTCTCTATTCTATCCTCATGCAATCGATTTCTACATAATTATATAGAAAGCACTTAATCTTTAATTATATAGAAAGCACTTAATCTTTAACTTCAAAACATTATCGAGAATTATGAAGCATACTAAGTTTTTTATCTTCGCGCTCGTTGCTGCGATGACGTTCTCTGCCTGCGGCACTGACGATACCCTGCAGTTCTATTATCCTGAAAACGGCGGTAATACGGGTGGTGGTAATACGGGTGGTGGAAGCACAGGTGGCAATACCGGTGGTGAATCAACCGATAAGAACAATACAAACAAGAATGTGGCTACTGCCAACATGCCACAAGTGGTAAGAAACGCTATCGGTGGTCTGGAGTTCCCAAAGCTCAAGAACAATGGTACCAGCTATGCCATCGTTCACATGGATAATACAACAGGTATGTTGAATTATTCTACAGAATGGGATGACAACATGAAGAGCCAGAGATGGAGCTGCTATACTTTCCACACCGGAAACACGGCATCTAACGTAAAAAGATGGGATGCTCCTCAGGGCGAGCGCCAGTATCCATGGGATACAGATTTGCAAGAACAGTGGGGAATCACAGATTTCACAGAAGACCCTACTCCTACAGCTCAAGGCTTTGACCATGGTCATATCTGCCCTTCTGCTGACCGCAAACTCAATCTGACACAGCAGAAACAGACATTCTTCATGACCAACATGCAACCTCAATATGCCAATTTCAACCAGCGTGGAACATGGTATCAAATGGAGAAAGATCTTCGTACCAAGGCTCCAAAGATTGATTCTGATACCCTGTTTATCGTAAAGGGCGGTACCATCGACCCGGTAGGCAGCGAGAGTAATCTCCTGGGCTGGAAGAAGAAGGGTGCTTCTAGCGAAACCCAGAAGCCAGGCTATATTCCAATACCAAAGTATTTCTTTGTAGCTGTACTGAAAAAGGAACTAAACAAGATCACCAACCAGTATACATACAGCGCTTTCGGCTACTGGTTCCCTCACGAGAACAAGGCATTTGAAAAGGGCGATAAGCTCGGCAACTATGTGGTAAACATCAAGACGCTGGAAGACAAAACCGGCATCGACTTCTTCTGTAATCTCCCTGATGAAATAGAGAAAGAAGTGGAAAACCAAGATGCAGAAGCTCTCAAGAAACTTTGGGGCTTTAAATAAAAGGCTATATACAAACAAAAGAATCCGCTCTCTCAAATCAATGAGAGAGCGGATTTCTTGGTTTATATCATCATCTTCTCGGCAACTTCTTGATAGCATGTGGCATGAATGCCCTACCGGTAGCCTTACCGAAGCCAGGAGCTACAGAATCGGTTGCAGCAGAACGGGTCTTCTTACGGGCTCCACTCGGGTCGTAGCGCACTAAATCGATTTGCATCACATCACCCTTAGCCTTACCTGTTCCTATCATATAACCATAGAACACATCCTGGCCCTTTTCATCACCCAGATAGAAACCATACTGCTTAGCACCTGCATCCATCACATAGGTAGTACCAGAATCATTATAACGGATATAAATATCACCATTCTTATCGATGTACCAGGTAAACTTCAGAGTCTGGGATTCATTGCTTCCATCATCGGCATAATCCACTTCTACACCATTACCACTGAGCGAGTTAACCTTATCACCCGCCTGATAGAACGTCATCTCGGCATTGAAACTGTAGTTATTGCGAGACTGGCCGTCCTCAGCAAGTTCAGAGAGCATCACAGAGCCTCTCCAGTCGCCTGTAAGAGTCTGAGCCTCCAACAGCAGGTCATCATCCTGAGAGCCGTTAGAACCGTTGTTCCAGTCGCCCTGGTTCCATCCCCAGCCACCATGATTATAGTCATCATACCAGTAATAATCATCATGCCAATAATAATCATCATCACATGAGGTGAATGAGAAAGCTGCTGCAGCTATCGCCATCCACATCCATATCTGATTAAACTTTTTCATATCCTGTTTCCTTTCTTCAAACTAAATTTCTGATTACTAACCTTACTTCACTACAAAGCGGCGAACTGGCTTCTGATTATCATCTGCCACCTTAACATACTCTACAGAATCCTTAGCTCCGCGAGAAACAATCTGGGTGTTCTCTAAGCCCGAATGCTGCTTGCTGTAGCCCCAACCGTCGTCGTAGTCCCAATCGTAGCCCCAGTCATAATCGCGCCAGTTATAGCTGTAAGAATCACGATAAAGCTCGAAATAAGCGCGGTTGCCGTTATCAGCATCTACATATCCAGAGAATTTGCGGTCGCCCAGAGCATAGTCGTAAATCACAACATCGCTACCCTCATCAAGAAGAGTGATATAGATGTTTCTGTTGCGTACTGTCCAGGTAATACGGTTTGCTATATAATTGTTGCCATGCCAGTAATTTCCCTGATAGTAATCGATCCAATAGCCTGTACCGGAATAGAGACCATCATTCTGGTCGAATCGGATTACCGAATAGAGGGCATTCTGATTACCATATTCTACCAACATATTACCCTTCCATGTACCATCGAGGGTGTATGCAATATCAGAATCATCATCACATGAGGTGAATGAGATGCTCATCAAAGCTATGAAAGCCATTGTGAGAAGAGTAGTAAACTTTTTCATATCAATTTATCAGTTAAGTTATTTATATTCTTATATCTTCTATACTTTTGAGTTCTCGAAGAACAGCATTCTTTCTTGAACTCGATGCAAAGGTAGTGGATTTTTCGTCTGCATCAAAGGGGAAAAGGATACAAACTGAGGGGGAAATCCCTATTCTTTCAAAAACAACCGCCTTTTTTGATGGTATTTCTTTCGGTTTTAATGATATTTCTTTCTCTGTATCAAAGATTTAACAACTTCTTAACACATCGTATCGATATTTTTTGTATCTTTGCATCATAAATAAGTAATTATTCAAAGAACATGCTTTTAGCACAAAGCAAATTCTAAGAATGCGCTCAAAAAATGAGTTTCAACAGTTTATTAATTATACGTTAAACCTTTAAAATTATTAAGTTATGAACAAATTTTTACGCTATTCATTATCATTGGTTCTGGCGTTCGTAGCTAGCGTTACGTTTGCAGGAACAACTCCTTACAAAGTATTGACTTTCCCTGATGAAGGTACTGAAGGCAAGGAAATAAATGGTTATGACAAAACCTGGAAGGCTACAATTGGAGAAGATGTCTGGACTATTGAGAATTTCAATACATACCAGTGGCAGGGTTGGAAATACATCAGATGCGGAAGAAAGAAAGTAGCATCTATAGCTTCCATCACTTCACCTGCTATTGATCAGCCAATCAGCAATATTGTCCTGACCATCGACAAAATTACTAAAGATAAAATCAATTCTATCAAGTTGCAGGTAGCAACTGATGCAGATTGCAAGAATGTAACTGAAGAAATCTCTGCCAAGATTGAAGATGGAGACTTAATCTTCAAGCCAACTAAGTCTGCTGCAAACAATTACTATAAGTTTATCTTTGACTGCCAGGCTGGAACAAGTAATGGTTTGATTCAGGTTTCTAAGATTGCATACTATAAGGTAGGCGATACTCCTGAAATCGTAGACATCACAAACACAGCAGAAACTGCTTATACCATTGCTAAGGCTAAGGAACTGATTGATGCAGGTAAAGGCTTGAGCGAAAGTGTATATGTTAAGGGTATTGTATCTCAGGCTAGTGAAAGCTTAAATGATACATACGGCAGCCTTTCTTACTACATTTCTGACGATGGTAAAACAGAAAATGAATTGCAGGTTTACGGTGGTCTTTCTTTCAAGGGTGAGAAATTCACTTCTGTAGATGACATCAAGGTGGGCGACGTAGTTGTTGTTTATGGTAAGCTTAAGAAGTTTAAAACTACTTATGAGCTTGATTTAAACAACATTCTCATCTCTCAGAATGGCACAACTACCGGCATCACTAACATAACAACAGATGAAGCTGCAAAGAACGCTCCTGTTTACAACCTCGCAGGCCAGAAGGTAACCAAGGCTTACAAGGGTGTAGTCATCAAGAACGGAAAGAAGATGATTCAGAAGTAATCAAATTCAATACAACATATCCCTACTACTCCCCCGATATTCATTTATCGGGGGAGTTTTTTGTTAGGCATAACATAAGAAGGAAGCACCAGCAAATCAACCAAATATTACCCCTATAACATGAAAAGTGGAATATTTTAATGCAATAACATAAAAAAATACACCTAAAACTACGATATCTCATTTATTTTCACTACCTTTGTTGCGATTAATAAACGTATACGAATAAAAAATGATGAAAAGAAAATTATATATCACCTTATTAGGACTGCTCTCTACCATCATGACAGCAGCTGTACCCTACTGCGATGTGAGAAAATTCTCTATCACAGACGGACTCGCTGCCAATACCATCTCAGACCTCAAACAAGGTAAAGACAACCTCATGTGGTTCAGTACATGGAACGGACTGTCGTTCTATGACGGCTACCAGTTTCATACTTTCAGAGACAACCCCGATGATATTGACGTCCTGTCAACCAACCGTATACTGAAAATAGAACCATCCTATAACAACAACGTGTGGTGTATCACATACGACCACCAGCTCTACGTATACAATACCCACTTCTGCCAGTTCTTAGCTGTAGGACAGAAATTCAACGAACTGTTCAACATCGACCTGCGCGTGAGCCAGGCATACCCATTGAAAAACGGAGCTACATGGTTTACTTCAGAAGATGGTAAATACATCATCCGATCAGTAGGAAAAAACTTTGATGAGCGGAGCGTAGAACTCATCAAAGTAGGAGAAAAGGGACTCAGAAGCGGAAATGTATGGTACATCCACCAGGATATACACGGAAGAGAATGGGTGCTTACCGACAAAGGCGCATGCATATACAACTCGAAATTCCCAAGCAAGCTGCCTTTCAAATGGCTCAGAGGGGTGGGAGAAGATGAGTTCCTGGCAACAGAAGACGGTAAACTGGCAAAATATGACCTGCAGAACCGACTCACCATGATACCAATGCCGGAAGGCGTAACCCGTATCAACCAACTGAAAAATACAGGTTACCAGCTCCTGATAGCAACCAATCTGGGTGTGGTCATCTACAACCCGCGCACCTTCAAGTTTGATATCATCAACGTACAGAGCCCGAGTCAGCCTCTGGCAGAGGTAAAGAAGATTTATACCGATGATTTCGGTATGGTATGGGCATTTACAGACGGCATGGGAGTAACCCTCGTCAATCCTAAGACCGGACAGGCACAGTGGCTCTTTGCCGACCAGGATGACCCGATGGACCGCACAACCTGCGAAAGCAATTTCATCACACAAGACGAAAACAAGACCCTCTGGGTAGTGCCAAGAGGAGGAACCTTCAGTTATTTTGACCGCAAGGCAGGAAAACTGGTGCCTTATCTGCTGAGAAGCAACTCATCGGGCAACTACCGCATACCGAAGATTACGAAATATGTACTCTCAGACCAGGGAATCCTCTGGCTGACAGGCTCTCACGACCTGACACAGGTAGTCTTCAAAAACCACCCTTACATTATCAACAAGCTGGATGTGGGCGAAGACGAAGTGTTCTCGGTGAATGCATCGCCAGACGGACATATCTGGGCTGGTTATTACAGTGGTATAATCCAGGTGCTCAACGCATCCTACCAAAGCATCGGATACCTGTCGCCAAGCGGACAGATTGTGCCACAGCAAGTAAACTTCGACGAGAAGGGCATCATGTCTATCCACTTCGATACCAAGGGAAGAACATGGATAGGAACCAACGGAAATGGTGTCTATCTGATAGATAAAATGCAGGTAAGACACTTTGTTTATGATGCCAACAACCCGTCATCGCTGCCGTTCGACAAGATACAAGATATTGTAGCCGACCGCACCGGACGCATCTGGATAGGTACCTATGGTGGCGGTATCGCCCTGGTAAATGAGGCGGCAGACGGCAGTATAAGCTTCATCAGCAAGCGGAACGGACTGCCTTGGGAGAAACAGCACTACGACCGCATACGCCGCATCTGCTGCACCACTGCGGGAACCATTCTCGTAGGAACTACAGATGGTCTCATCACCTTCAGTGATGCCTTTACAAACGCTAGAAAGATCAATTACCACAAGACCTACTACATACCGAACGATACAACAAGTCTGGCTGCAAACGATATGAACAATATCATGGAGCACACCAGCGGCAAGATGTATATCTCGCAACAGGGCGGTGTGATGGAAGAGATTGTGAGCAAATCGCTCCTGCAAGACAACCTGAAGATGAAATACTTCCATGCCATCGATATTAACGAAGGCATCGTACAGGGCATGGTAGAAGACAACCAGGGAAGAATCTGGGTAATCAGAGAATCGAGTATCGACTGCGTAAACCCGAAAACGGGCGAGTGCAAAGTGTTCGGACCTAACGATTTCGACTTCAACATGTCGTTCTCGCAAAGCCGTCCTTACCACGATCCGGCAAGCAACAACATCTCGGTAGGAACCCCGATGGGACTGATTACCTTCAATCCGGCTACGCTGAAGAAGAGCAACTACCAGCCTAAAGTCATCTTCTGCTCCCTCCATTATAGCGGAGAGAAGGAGTCGGAACCTATCCTGCACAAGGATAAAGTGGTGATTCCTGCCAACAAGCGAAACCTGACCATCACCTTTGCATCACTCGACTATCAGCGTAAGTATCAGACCAAATATCTCTATCGCATCGACGGTTTTACGGCTCCAGGCGAATGGATATCAAACGGAAGCAGCAATGTCATCGGTTTTAACCGTATCAGTCATGGCGATTACGTACTCAAGGTGAGAGCCACCAACTCTCACGGTGTATGGAGCAAGTATGTGGCAGAACTGCCTATCGAAGTGCGCCCAACCTTCTGGGAGAGCATCTGGGGCAAACTGCTCATGCTGCTCCTGCTCGTCGGTATCGTAGGTGCAGCCTTCTATACCTACAACCAGCGCCAGCGCGAGAACGTAAACCACGAGATGAGCGTGATGAAGAACCAGTTCTACAACGATGCAGCCAACCGCCTGAGAACCCCATTAACGCTCATCGGAGTCCCGGTAAAGACCGTTCTGGATACCGAGCCGGGTATCACCCGAAAGGGCAAGGAACTGCTGAGAATGGTGGTAGACAATGCCCACGAAATGCTGGTGATGCTGGACAAGGTTCAGAGATACGGCAACAAGGCAGACTTCCGTACGAACAGCGGTCTGACCGAGGAAGATTACGACCTGACAGAAAGGGAGGAAGCGAACGGACAGATTGACGACCGCAATGCATCTGACTATCTGGAAGAAGCCAACAAACAGAAAGAAGAAAAGGATGCAGAGGCTGAACGACTGGAAGAAATGGGCAAGAAACAGGAAGATGCACAGGGAGACGAGGAACAAAAAGACCAGACTATACTGGTAGTTGAAGACAATGCCGACCTGCGCAAGTTCCTCTACAGCCTCCTCTCGCCTACCTATAACGTACTGCTTGCAGAGAACGGAAAGGCTGGTTTGGTAATGGTCCGCAAGGAGATACCAGACTTTATCCTCACGGACGTGAGCATGCCTGTGATGGACGGTTTGGCGATGATTCATGAAATCAAGCAGGATACCACCCTCAACAACATCCCAGTGATGATTCTCTCGGCAAAGGCAAGCGTAGAAGACCAGCAGCGAGGTTTTGATGAAGGAGTTGACGCCTATATCACCAAGCCATTCTCTACTCCTTTTCTGCTCGGCCGAATAGAGGCTATCCTCACCCAGCGCCGCAACATCAGAGTGGATGTCATCAAAAAACTGAAGGACGCTGGCGATAAAGACGCCATAGCAGCCCTGCGCATCCTGCCTGCTGCAGTTCCTCAGCCTGTTCTTGACCAGACCGAAACTGGTACAGAGAAAGAAACGTTTGATCCGAAGAGCGAGCTGGCATTTATGGCGGCACAGATTCAGGACAGAACCATGATGCGTGTCTTCAGGTTTGTTGTTGCCAATGCAGGCAATCCGGAACTCAAGATAGATGATATCTCGAACGAAATCGGTATGAGCCGAAGCGTACTATATAATAAGGTGAAAGCAACGACCGGAATGACACCGGTAGACTTCGTTCGCCATATACGTATCAAGAAGGCATGCGAGATGTTGCGCAAGACAGACGATACACTGAGCAGCATCGCCTTCGCAGTAGGCTTCACAGACCCTAAGTATTTCTCGAAGGTATTCAAGAAAGAAACGGGTATCGTACCTACTGAATACCGAAACAGAACGCAAGGGTAGCTCCAGTACCGCCAGATAATGGCTCTCGTACAAATTGATGCCAGTATTGCCGGCTGAAGGCGACTCTCGTAATTGTTGACAAAAAGTAATACATATTACTGGACAAAATTGTGTTTGTTGTCGGACACAACTTTCATCGTTATCGGGCACAACACAAAAGCGTCCAAACAAAAAAGGCAGAATAACCCTAAAAACGGGCCGTTCTGCCTTATTTTTTAACCGCATAGTACAAAAAAGTATTAAAATGGGGGGGTATTTGATTAATTTTCCCTTTTTATTGAAAAAAAACGGAGAAAAAGTTTGGTGTTACAAGAAAATGTAGTACCTTTGCAACAAGTTCTTAGAAAAGTTAAATGATAGATTAATCGTAAACCTCTTTTCTTTGTATTTTTTGAGGAAAAGAGGGAAGAAAAAGAAGTGCAGGGTTTGTGAAAATCCTGCACTTTTTGGTTTTATAAACTTTCAAGCTGATTATTATGTAGTCAAGTTTCGCAAGCTCAATATATATATTGCACAGATTCCTTCATCTATGATTTTGTTCGATTTTTAGAATTTTTAAAAAAACTCTTGAAGTATTCTAAGAGAAAAGTAGTATCTTTGCACTCTAGATCATATAAGTTGAGATCGGAAATATAGATAACACATACATATAAAGATAAAAAAAATGAGAACTGTTTACGAATTTTCTGTTAAAGACAGAAAGGGAAAGGATGTTTCCCTCAAGGAGTATGCCAACGAAGTGCTGCTCATCGTCAACACCGCCACAAAGTGTGGTTTCACACCTCAGTATGAGGAACTGGAGAAACTTTATGAGACCTATCATTCTCAGGGTTTCGAAATTCTTGATTTTCCTTGCAACCAGTTTGGCCAGCAAGCACCTGGTACAGATGAAAGCATTCATCAGTTCTGCAAGCTTACATACGGCACAGAGTTCCAGCGCTACAAGAAGATCAAGGTGAATGGAGACGATGCAGCCCCTCTTTTCAAATTCCTGAAAGAATGTAAGGGTTTCGCTGGTTGGGACGAGAGCCATCCTCTCTACCCTGTTCTCGACAAGATGTTGAGTGAGGCTGATCCTAACTACAAGGAGAGTGCCGATATCAAGTGGAACTTCACCAAGTTCCTCGTTAACAAGAAGGGTCAGGTTGTAGCCCGTTTCGAGCCTACCACAAGTTTCGATGTCATCGCTAAGGCTATCGAAGAGTGGTTGAACTTCTAATGAAAGATAGAACCCTCGAATAAAGAATAGATTTTCTAATTCTAAAATAACAGAGAATAGAATTTCAAAAATAAAAGCCAGGTTGCTTTTCGCAGCCTGGCTTCTTTTATATGTGATATTGTTATTTCAATATATCTCAAAGAATAATTGTCAACTGTTTGCTATAAACTATAAACTATTAACTGTTAACTATTAGTCAACCTTTGGCACATCCTTGAGGAACTGCTGGATTTCTTCATCACTTACTGAATAATTTTGCAAATCACCATTGATAAAGCTATCGTAAGACGGCATATCGATAAGTCCATGACCTGAGAGACAGAACAGGATAACCTTCTCCTTGCCCTCTTCCTTAGCCTTCAGAGCCTCACGTATAGTGGCTGCAATCGCATGACAGCTCTCTGGAGCAGGAATGATACCCTCGGTCTGTGCAAAGAGCATACCCGCCTTGAATGACTCCAACTGTGGGATATCTACACCATGCAGGTAACCATCCTTCAGAAGCTGGGAGATAATCATGCCCGCACCATGATAACGGAGACCACCGGCATGAATGTTGGCTGGCTTGAAATCATGACCCAAAGTATACATTGGCAGCAATGGAGTATAACCTGCCTCATCACCGAAATCATACTCAAACTTACCGCGAGTCAGTTTAGGACAGCTCTCTGGCTCTGCAGCAATAAACTCTGTATGGCGCTCGCCTGTAAAGTTGTGACGGAGGAATGGGAAGGCAATACCACCGAAGTTACTACCACCACCAAAACAAGCAATCACCTGATCAGGATACTCACCTGCCATCTCCATCTGCTTCTCTGCCTCAAGACCGATAATGGTCTGATGAAGCGCCACATGATTGAGCACGGAACCCAGTGTATACTTACAGCCTGGTGTTGTAGTAGCCAGCTCAACAGCCTCACTGATAGCTGTACCGAGCGAACCTGGATGATGAGGATCGCGTGTGATGATATTCTTACCGGCACGTGTACTCATGGAAGGAGAACCCTCTACAGTGGCTCCAAACGTACGCATGATGCTGGAACGGTATGGTTTCTGCTGCATGGTTATCTTTACCTGATAAACCGCTGCCTCCAAACCGTAGAGCTTAGCTGCATAAGAAAGGGCTGCACCCCACTGACCTGCACCTGTCTCTGTAGTGACGTTGGTATCACCCTCCTGCTTACAGTAGTAGCACTGAGGAATGGCTGAATTGATTTTATGAGAACCTAACGGGTTGGTACTCTCATTCTTGAAGTAGATATGCGCTGGTGTACCAAGTGCCTCCTCAAGGGCATAAGCACGTACAAGAGGTGTTGAACGGTAGAAGGTGTACTTCTCCAACACATCTTCTGGAATGTCAATCCAGGCATGCTCTGTATCAAGTTCCTGCTTTGAGCACTCCTTATTAAATACGTGTGACAAGTCATCAGCACTCATTGGCTGGTGAGTCTGAGGGTTCAACGGTGGCAAAGGCTTGTTAGGCATATCTGCCTGAATGTTGTACCACTGAGTAGGAAGTTCCTGCTCACTTAAGATGTACTTTTTCTGTCTCATATTTATATATATGTTTAAAATTGTTGTATGCCAGAACAAAGGTACAAATAAAAAATGGAATAAAAAACTTTTTTATATGATTTTCCACTATTTTTTTATTTTTATCCAACAAATCAGTTAATTCTATAGGTATTATTTGTTACCAAAGTATACAATCAGTGTGATTTTTTGAATTTCAACCAAATATTACACCTAAAATATCAAATATTACCCCCACTATTATAACAGAAAACCGTATCTTTGCAACAGAAAAATTCAACATGCGTTGTGAAACGCTTATCATCATCTTTTACTTATACAAAAAATAAAACATTGGAGCTCAATAGGGGTATTGAGATTCCAATGTTTTTTTATGCATTAAACTGAAACAAATATTAACGCATGTAGTCTTATTTATTTTCTTTTCAGTCTAAATCAGTCGTCTGTTTTATTGCCTGAATCAATCTGCGATATCTGATTCAGCAGGTTTATAGCCTGACCTACAGTCTTCACATCATTGATGCGAAGCATTCGCTTGTTGAATTTTTCTTTCAGAACACAGTCTTGAATATGACTGGTGACGTAAGCGAGGATGCGGTTAAACATCTGACTTTTGTAGAACGGACTGTTTACATTGCTCACAAACTGCATCTGCATATAGCCCTGCTTGAGAATAATCTTCTCACAGCCCAGTTTCTTGCCTACCCTACGCAGACCTACCACATGCATCAGTTCGTCTGCTTCATGAGGCACAGGACCGAAACGGTCTATCATACGCTTGCGATAAGCTTCTACCTCCTCATCGCTCTCCAGGCGGTCCAGTTCACGATAAAGGAGCATACGCTCGCTGTCGCCCGGCACATAAGTCTGAGGGAAATACATCTCCAGATCGCTCTCTATGCCACAATCGTCAACGAAATCATCACCCGTAAGTTGGGCGCCTTCATCCATCTTCTCCTGATAAAGGTCACAGAACTCCTCGTTTTTCAACTCCGTTACAGCCTGAGAGAGAATCTTCTGGTAGGTTTCATAACCGAGATCTTCCATAAAACCGCTCTGCTCAGAACCCAGCAGATTACCCGCACCGCGGATATCCAGGTCCTGCATGGCGAGATTGAAGCCGCTACCCAGTTCACTGAACGTCTCCAGCGCCTCCAGACGGCGACGCGCTTCAGGAGTAAGTACACTCTTAGGTGGTGCCATCAGATAGCAGAAAGCCTTCTTGTTGCTTCTTCCTACGCGTCCACGCATCTGATGCAGGTCACTCAATCCGAAGTGATGAGCATCGCTCACGATAATCGTATTGGCATTGGAAATATCGATGCCGTTCTCTACGATGGTGGTAGAAAGCAGTACATCATAATCATAATTGATAAAGCCCATGATGATTTTCTCCAGATCCTCAGGCTTCATCTGTCCGTGACCGATTGCTACCCTACAGTCTGGAATATGCTTCTCGATGAGCATCTTGAGCTCCGGAAGCTTGGATATTCTGTCGCATACGAAATAAACCTGTCCATTTCGGCTCATCTCGAAGTTGATGGCATCGCAGATGACTTCACTACTAAACGTTACCAGTTCGGTATGAATCGGATATCGGTTAGGTGGCGGAGTGCGCATGATGCTCATATCCCGGGCGCCCATCAGAGAGAACTGGAGGGTACGCGGAATCGGAGTGGCACTCATCGTAAGTGTATCGACATTCACCTTGAGCTGACGGAGTTTCTCTTTGGTAGACACGCCGAACTTCTGCTCTTCATCGATGATGAGCAGTCCCAGGTCATGCCATTTCACGGTCTTGGATATCAGCTTATGTGTACCTATCAGGATATCTATCTTACCCTCTTTCAGGTCGTCAAGCACCTCTCTGGTTTCCTTCGTTGTACGGGCTCTACTAAGATAATCTACCCTTACAGGCATGCCTTCCAGACGTTTCTTGAAGGTCTGATAGTGCTGGAAAGCCAGAACGGTAGTTGGCACCAGCACCGCAACCTGCTTGCTGTCGCATGCCGCCTTGAAGGCTGCACGGATGGCAACTTCAGTCTTACCGAAGCCCACATCGCCACAAACCAGACGGTCCATCGGCCTGCCGCTCTCCATATCCTTCTTTACCTCCTGGGTAGCCTTATTCTGGTCAGGCGTATCTTCATAGAGGAAGGAAGCCTCCAGCGTATGCTGCAGATAATTGTCGGCACTGAAGGCGAATCCCTTCTCTCGTCGGCGCTGGGCATAGAGTTTGATGAGATCGCGCGCAATGTCTTTGATTCGCTTCTTAGCCTTGTCCTTAAGCTTATCCCAGGCTCCTGTGCCCAGTGTAGACAGGCGAGGCGGAGTACCGGTATCGCTGCGGCGGTATTTGCTGATTTTATAAAGCGAGTGGATAGAAACATCCACCTTGTCATTGTTCGTATAGACGATGCGGATCATTTCCTGATAGCTGTTGCCCGCAGGAACCCTTACCAGACCGCCAAATTTACCGATACCGAAGTCTACATGCACGATAAAATCGCCCACTTCCATCTCCTGCAGTTCCTTCATGGTGAGTGCCATCTTGCCGGTTCTCGCCTTATCTGAGCGCAGGTTATACTTGTGGAAACGGTCGAAAATCTGATGATCGGTAAAGAAACAGCACTTCTTGTCGTGATCAGTAAAGCCTTCATGAAGCGTCTTGTCTACCGGCGTAAAACGGATGGCGTAACGCTTCAGTTCTTCGCTTTCAAAGATATCCTTCAGGCGCTGTTGCTGCTTCTGGCTATCTGCCAATATATATAAGGTGTAACCCTGGAGCTGGAAATCCTCCAGAGTCTGGCAAAGCAAATCGAAATTCTTATGGAAAAGAGGTTGTGGAGCGATGTTGAAAGGTATCACTGCCGAACTCTCTGACGGAGCAACCTTACCGAACTCGATGCGGAGATGAGCCGCTACAGCCTTCTTGAAATCGAGCTGAGAAACGAGATTAAGCTCGGTCTTCATCTCATGTCTGATGCGCTCTGCCTCCACCTCTGTGGCTCCTTCCAGCTGCTCAGTAAGGCTCTGCGATGAGAAGCCTTCGGTATAAATCTGACCGATGCGGTCGCAAACGAAAGAGAGGTCTTTCGCTACGACTGGCGTACTTTCAGAGAGAAAATTGAGGAAACACTGTTTGTTGCTCTCGATATGGGCGAGTTCGGGCACGATTTCTATCTCTGTGCGCTTCACCTGCGAGAGCTGGGTCTCTACATCAAAGGTACGGATGGTGTCAATCTCATCGCCGAAGAAGTCGATACGGAACGGATATTCGCAGCTGTAGGAATAGACATCGAGGATGCTTCCACGCACGGCAAACTGGCCCGGTTCATAGACATAATCGGTTTCTTTGAGTTCGAAATCGCGCAGGGTATGAACCACATCAGTTTGGGCTATCTGCTGACCTACAGCCAGTTTCAGAATCCGTTCATCGAGATTCTGCTTAGCCACAACGAGTTCTGCCAGTGCATCGGGATAAGTGACAATCAAGAAATGCCCTCCCGAAGAGAGGCGCGCCAGCACCTCGGTACGGAGGATTTCATTCGCCGAATCACGCTGCCCGTATTTCACGGCACGCCGGTAACTGGAAGGGAAGAAGAAGACCTTCTCCTGCCCTATCATCTGAGTGAGATCGTGATAAAAATAGCCTGCTTCATCGGCATCATCCAGTACGAAGAGCACCGAACGTCTCATCTTTCCCTGCAGAGAAGCAAAGAACATCGGAGCCGAAGAGCACAGCAAGCCCTGGAGAAAAATGGAATGAACCGACTTCTTCCCCATCAAATCAAAGAGGGCATCCGCCTGTGGCGAACGCCCGTATGTTTTTTCTATCTTTTGGATTTCCATCCAATTAATGATTAATGATTACTGATTATTAATCTTTCTTCGGATATTTCTTGAACCAGCCATCCAGGCGCAGTCGCATCACACCAAAGAAAGCCTCACCGAAGATGCCACCACTCATCTTGCTCACACCTTCACGACGGTTGACAAAGATGACAGGCACTTCCTTGATTTTGAAACCAATGCGATGAGCGGTGTACTTCATCTCTATCTGGAAAGCATAGCCCTTAAAGCGGATTGCATCCAAATCAATGGTTTCCAACACCTTACGGCGATAGCAGACGAATCCGGCTGTAGTATCATGCACCTTGAAACCGGTTACGACACGCACGTATTTAGAAGCGAAATAGCTCATCAATACACGTCCGATAGGCCAGTTGACCACATTCACACCCGAAATATATCTTGAACCTACAGCTACATCATAGCCCTCATCGTGAGTTGCCGCATAGAGACGTGGCAAATCATTAGGATCATGGCTGAAATCGGCATCCATCTCAAAGATGAAGTCATAGCCCTGCTTCAATGACCATTTGAAGCCCATGATATAGGCAGTACCCAAACCGAGCTTACCAGAACGCTCCAGAATATGCAGACGACCGGCAAACTCATTAGCCATCAAGCCCTTGACGATGGCAGCAGTACCGTCAGGACTTCCGTCATCGATAACGAGGATATCAAACTGCTTTTCGAGACCGAAGACAGCACGGATGATTTTCTCGATGTTTTCCTTCTCATTATATGTAGGAATGATTACTATGCTATCACTCATAACTTCTTCTAATTTTAATGATTCTGATACTTAATAATGTAATACAGATGCAAAATTACAACTTATTTCTGAAATAACAAGCGAAAAACCGAAATTATTGGTCCGGATTCTCTACAAAGCCCTGATATTTCTTGTCAAGTCCGTTCATAATCGCCTCATAGCTCTTATTCATCTGGTTCTTGATATTGTCAGCTCCCTTGCCAATCGGCTCAATAGGCTCATGAATAGTGAGCTTCAGAGGATGCCAGAAAGCCCAGTAGATGTCCTTCATACGAGGTTTCACATCGAAACTGCCATTGATGGTAAGCGGACATACCGGCAACTGCAGTTCATCGGCAAGCATGAAAGCGCCACGGCGAAACACACCCATGTGACCCGTAAACGTGCGGGCACCTTCAGGGAATACCACCAGCGACATACCCTCTTTGAGCACCTCGCGGGCACGGTCATAAGAAGCGCGGATCTTCGAAGGTCCGCTCTTGTCTACAAAGATGTGATGCGCATACTCACAGGCAATACCGATGAGAGGCACTTTGCGCAAGCCCTTCTTCATCATCCACTTGAAGTTTCTGCCCAGGAAGCCGTAAATCAGGAAGATATCGAAAGCACCCTGATGATTGGCCACGAAAACATAACTCTGGTTCTTCTTGAGATGCTCACGTCCCTCTACTTTTACAGGCAGAAGGAGGATGCGGACCCAAAGACAAGCCCAATACTTGCCAGGATAATAGCCCCAGAAATGACCATTACCCAGCATGCATCCCAAAACAGTAGTTAAACTGGTTAAAACGCTAGCCAACAAGAGGATAGGCAAGCATATCACAAGCTGATACAGACGATATAAGTACTTCATTTTTTTTAATTAAGAATGAATAATTTAACACTCAACATTTAACATTCAACACTCCTTATTTTCTCTTTAGTGTGATGACCACGATTTCTGCCGTAGCCCCGATGCGGATTGGAACGGTACCGCCCAGACCCGATGTGGTATAGAGCTGGCAACCTTCCTCTTCGAAGAGGCCGTAATCATAAGGAGTGAACATCGACGGACGCAAGCCCAGTACGCTGATCTGACCCGCATGCGTATGACCGCTCAATGTAAGCTGCGGTGCTACAACCAGCGAATCCTTCCTGTCCGGTCCAATCACATCGCCATCCTCATCCTTCTCCTTATTAATAGTAGAAGGCCAGGTCTCGCGCCATTGCTTTGGCATATGCTGCAGCATCAGCACGAAAGAGCCCGGTCTGATGTCATACAGCGCCTTCCTAACGTTGGTGCGCTTTGGCTTGTCATAGTTCTCTGTACCAGCCACATAGATACTGTCAGCACCTCTATGCACCGCCACATGTTCATTCATCAGCAGGTGCCATCCGCAACTCCGCTGGAAGTCCTGCATCCGCTTCTCTAATGCAGCTATCTCCTGCTCGTCATCTACATCCATATAATAGGTGTAATCGTGATTGCCCAGCACACTCATCACGCCGTCTCTGGCTTTCAGACTGCTGAGCAGCGCCTGATACTTAGGCAGTTCATCGGGTGTAACATTCTGTAAATCACCCGTAAAGCAAATCAGATCAGGCTTCTCGGCATTGATGCTGTCGATATCGCGCTGAGGCAGATGACCACGCCAGCCATAGTATGACCCGAGATGGATGTCGCTGAACTGAACGATGCGATAGCCCTCGAAAGACTTCGGCAGATTGGGTACATAGATGGTGATTCGCTTGACCTGCATCTTAGGAAATCCCTCGGTAAATCCGTAGATAAAGCAGAAGAACGCCACCGCTCCCACTACCAGACCGAGGAGCTTGCCCCAGTTGCGATGGCCGTGGAGAAGCCTCATACAGCACCAGCCGAAGACACTGAACAGACTGAAGACAAACTGCGGCACCGCACATACTGCCATCATTACAAACCAGATGTCGATGAGCACCGGATTGCGGGGCAGGAAGTTGGGCAGCATCGTGATATACGCGCTATAGGCGATAACCACAAGAGCCGGCAACCAGAAAAGTACTCGCTGCCAGAGGCTCTTCAGCCGTAACTTGCCATACTTTTTATATATCCACAGATACGGCAACAGGGTGAATACCACTACGGGTATCAATATTCTTGCTATCATTTCTTGATCAAACTTGATTGAAGATACGTTTTCATTGCCTGCACGGGCACTCCTCTGCGCTGTGCATAGTCGCGAAGCTGGTCGTCTCCTATCCGTCCCAGTTCAAAATACCGTGCCTTGGGATGTGCAAACATCAGCCCCGAAACACTGGCATGAGGCGTCATCATACCGCTTGTGGTGAGCCGGATGCCCACCTGACTCATATCGATGAGCTGGTCGATGATGAAGTTGGCACTGGTATCGGGCAGCGAAGGATATCCGATAGCCGGACGGATGCCCTGATAGCGCTCCTGATGCTGGTCTTCGATGCTCAGCTGCTCGTCGGGAGCATAGCCCCAGATGCTGCGTCTCACCTCTTCGTGCAACTTCTCTGCCGTGGCTTCAGCCAACCGGTCGCAGAGTGTCTGTGCCATCATATTGAGGTAGTCGTCCGTGCGATATTTCTTCTCCAGACCACCATCCACCGTAGTGCAGAAGATACCCAGCCGGTCTGTTATTCCGCTGCCCAGAGGACGGATGAAATCAGCCAGACAGAGATTGGGTTCTCCCTGAGCCGCCGGATGCTGCTGACGGAGCATCGGAAAGCGGACTTTCTGCCCTTCCAGCCAGATATCATCCCCCTCGCTGTTCGCCTCGAAGAGTCCGAAGACGGCATAGGTGTAATATTCGCCTTCCCATGAATGGAGCATATCGAGCGCCTCTGCCTTCAGTTTTTCCTTTTCCTCACGAGGTTTGCCGCTCAATCCCCAGGCATGATAGAAGTATAGCCAGTTGATATATGGCTCTATTTCGCTTATATTGTATACTATTTTTCGCATCTGATACGATATTTTATTTTACAATCCCCGTAAGATTTCCATTTTTCAGGAATTGTTTCTGAACTCCAGTTCCTCTCCTCTGCTGGCGGCATCAAACACGCCTCTGTCGTAGATAAGACGACCGTTACAGAAAGTCTGCTCCACTTTCCATGCAAACTCATCACCCTCTACAGGGCTCCATTTACACTTGCTCTGAATCACCTCTTCGGTCACCTTCCAAGGCTCTCCCTTGCGCACCACAACGATATCTGCCTTATAACCCGGACGCAGGAAACCGCGCTGACTGATATGGAACAGACGGGCTGGATTATGGCACATCAGTTCAACCAGACGTTCGATACTGATTACCTTTTCGTCAACAAGTTTCAGCATGCTTACCAGTGAGAACTGTACCATCGGCATACCTGATGCAGCCTTGGCACAACCGCCCTGCTTATCCTTCAGCTGATGAGGAGCGTGATCGGTTCCTACTACAGTTATCTTGCCATTACTCAGCGCCTTACGCAAAGCATCGCGATCAGCAACGGTCTTTACAGCAGGGTTACATTTGATGCGCGCACCCTTCACTGCATAGTCTTTATCCGAGAACATGAGATGAGCCACAACTGCCTCACCAGTAATATTTTCATCCTTGCCGAAGAACTCCAGTTCCTTAGCCGTGGTAACGTGGGCGATATGGAGATGCGCCCCGCTTTCCTTAGCCAGCTGCACCGCCAGACGGCTGCTTTCATAGCAAGCCTCCTCGCTGCGGATTTCAGGATGATGCTCTACGGCAGGATCCTCACCCCATTTTTGCTTAGCCAGCTGCATGTTGCGGTTGATGATTTCAGTATCCTCGCAGTGGGTCATCACCGGCAGGTCCAGCTCTTTCGCCTTCTTGAAGATAGCCTGCAGCGCCTCATATTTATCCACCAGCATATTGCCGGTACTGGAGCCCATAAAGAGCTTGATGCCCGGTACACGATGCGCATCGAGCTGCTCAAAATCATTTACATTGTCATTGGTAGCACCAAAGAAGAAACTGTAGTTCACATGACTCTTCTCAGCGCCCAGCTGCCGCTTCGCCTGCCAAGCCTCCAGAGTGGTAGTCTGAGGCACCGTGTTAGGCATCTCGAAATAGCTGGTCACACCACCAAAGGCAGCTGCACGGCTTTCGCTCTCGATGTCAGCCTTCTGCGTAAGTCCCGGCTCACGGAAGTGAACATGATCATCAATCACACCCGGCAAAACAAAACACCCCGAGGCATCGATGACTTCATCGTAATTGCCACGGGGTGCCTCGCCTTCGTATATCTTCTTGATAAATTCACCATCCAACAAGAGGTCGCCCACAAAAGAGCGACCCTCATTTATAATGGTTCCATTCTTGATTAATTTCATACTTCTAAACTTATAAAATGAAGAGTTTTACAAGATGTTAATGCCCAAGACCTCGAAAGAGTCCTGTTTCTACTCCTTACCTTCCTGTTTCTCAGGAATCGTAGGCGCAGCCAGTTCGTTGGCTGTAGGTGCCGGAGCCGCATCAGGATTCACCTGTGGAGCCGCCTCCATCTCTGGCTGCATGCCGCCCTGCGCATCTCGGGTACCGTTCATAATCTCCTGATTTTCTTGAGCTTTCTTATAATAGTCCTTTACATAAGGATCGTTCTTGAAATAATCGGTAGCCTTGCTCATGATATCCTCAATCCAAGGAGAGAGCATCGGATACTGGTTGCCCATCGTAACGAGGAAGAAGACGCCCGGACCCAACACATTATTGAAGTTGTCAGTAACAAACGAAGTGATGAGCTTGTCTTCCTGCTCAGAGAGGCGGATGGATTCCTCGTTCAGCTGCTTGTTGACAGCCACCATGTCGCTACCGTTCATGATAGCCTGGTCGTGCTTGTGTACCAGTTCGCGCAACTGATTCTGAATCTGCTGGTATTTTTTGAAGAATCCGAAGAGCTTATCGTTCATCGGAGTGCCACTTACTACCTGCTGTGTATCATCGAGCTTCACCGTAATGCTTCCACTCTCCAGTACCAGCGGCAGCACAGGGTCATTATCCATAAAGATATTCGCCATCTTCATAGAGTCGACAGAGCCCTGAAAATGGAACTGTCCGTGTACTACATCGCAAGAATCCACGTTCTTGAAATCGTTGTTTTCCAGTATCTTAAGGTACAGCATGCGTCCGTCTAGAGTACTTACGTTAGAAGTACCCGAGATATCGTAACTGTTGGCACAAGATGCTAGTGCCATCAAGGCAATGAATGCGTAAAATATTCTATTCATAAGCTTTCTATATCACTTTCGGTGAACAAAAGTACAATCTTAATTTGAACTGACGAAATAAATCGCATCAATTTAATTCATTCTTACAAGATTTATGTTTTATTTGCACTCCTTCAGCCCACCGGAAGTTCATTCTCTTCCTATTATTTACTGGTTGTTTTCCTTCTTCAGTTCGTGAGAAATGCGATGCGTGGTATACAGCTCCAGCAGAGCTGCGATGAGAAGGAAGACTACCCACTTATTATAGAAATAGGTGATATAGGTCTCATAGTTCTCAAACCAGCGGCGCAGGAAAGCATACACTGTATCTACCATCGAGATGCCCGAGAGCACGAAGAAGATATCTGCCACATACTGCATTCTCTTCAGGCGATGGATAACCAGCGAAGACCCCTCATAGACCTGCATCGCCTGCATCACGCTGAAGAGTATGGTGCCCAACAGGAATCCCCAGCTCGTTATCTGCACCAGCTGCGGATGTGAAAAACCAAATGCAAAGCACGCCGCACCGACAACCATCAGCACGCCGCCCAGCAAGAAAATAACACTTTCCAGTTTACTCAATTGTTTCATTTTCGTCTTGTTCGTTAGTTTTTTCCGGAATATCCGAACTCAATACAAAGATGTCTTCATCATCAGCCTTCATGAAATAACGCTGGCGGGCTATCTTCTCAAATGCCCGCACACCATGCTGCATATCACGCAGGGTATGCTTGTCGCTTTCATACTGCTCACGATATTTTTCTATCTCCGAACGGAGCGTAGCTATCTCTATCTGGTACCTAATGTGCTGTCTTACACTGTTGTCGTCAACTACACCAACTACCAGAACACCCGCTACAATCACTATAAGATACTTATAATGAGCGAGATAATTCCATATAATACCAAGTTTTTTACTCATTTCTTCCGAATTTGTTTGCAAAGATAATATTTTTTTGTTATCTTTGCATCATCAATTAAGAAAAAATAATGGAAGAGTATATAGTTTCTGCAAGAAAGTACCGTCCGATGACCTTCGATTCGGTTGTCGGACAGAGTGCATTGACCACCACTTTGAAGAATGCAGTGAAGAGCGGCAAGCTGGCGCACGCCTACCTTTTCTGCGGTCCGAGAGGTGTTGGAAAGACCACTTGTGCCCGCATTTTTGCGAAGGCAATCAACTGCGAGCACCCTCGCGAAGACGGCGAGGCATGCAACGAATGTGAGAGCTGCCGTGCCTTCAATGAGCAGCGTTCCTACAACATCTTCGAGCTGGATGCTGCCAGCAACAACGGTGTTGACCAGATTAAGGTTCTGATGGAGCAGACCCGCATCCCGCCTCAGGTGGGCAAGTATAAGGTGTTTATCATCGACGAAGTCCACATGCTCTCTACAGCCGCCTTCAACGCCTTTCTCAAGACGCTGGAGGAGCCGCCCCAGCATGTCATCTTCATCCTCGCCACAACCGAGAAGCATAAGATTCTGCCTACCATCCTGAGCCGATGCCAGATTTACGACTTCGAGCGAATGACGGTAGCCAACACGATCAACCACCTGAAGATGGTGGCTGAGAAGGAAGGCATACAATATGAAGAGCAGGCGCTCGCCGTGATAGCCGAAAAGGCAGACGGAGGTATGCGCGATGCCCTCTCTATCTTCGACCAGGCTGACAGCTTCTGCATGGGCAACATCACTTACCAGAAGGTTATCGAGGACCTGAACGTGCTCGACAGCGACAACTATTTCCGTCTGGTAGACCTGGCTCTTGAGAACAAGGTGGCAGAGATGATGGTAACGCTCGACGGCATTCTGAGCCGCGGTTTCGATGGCGGCAACATGATTCAGGGTCTTGCCCAGCACGTGCGCAATGTGATGATGGCGAAGGACCCTCAGACCCTGCCTCTGCTCGAAACCAGCGACGACCAGAAAGCCAAGTTCCAGGCTCAGGCCCAGAAGGCACCTACACCTTTCTTATATAAGGCGCTGGAACTGATGAACCAGTGCGATATCCATTACCGCGCCAGCAGCAACAAGCGATTACTGGTTGAGCTCACCCTGATACAGATAGGCCAGATTACGCAGCCTGAGGATCAGGATGTGCCTAGTGCGGGGCGTACGCCCAATAGATTAAAATCCCTGTTTCAGAAACTTCTGGCTCAGTCTAAGCTTGCCTCTCAGGGTGCAGGTTCTGAGCCTTCTGGCAGCAGCGAAAACCGGCCATCACAGCCGGGAGCGTCTGCTGCTACAGCTACTGCTGCGCCTTCCTCCGGAACCTCAGCAGCCGCTTCTGCAGCTTCCAATGCTGCATCTTATTCTGCATCTGCCACCACATCCGCACCAGTCTCTTCAGAGGGTTCTGCCTCTGCCGGAACTGTTGATGCAGCATCGCCTCATAAGCCACGACTCAAGAATCTCAACCTGGGCGGCATCGGCATGACCTTCTCTAACCTGAAGAAGAGGGATGAGAACCTGCGCCGCCAGCACAGTCCTTACGATGATGCCAATGAGGAAAAAGCGACCATCACGGGCGACCAGAACGAGTTCACCCAGGAGCAGGTGGAAGCAACATGGTTCAGTATGTGCATGAGAATGCAGAACAAGTTGGATTTCATAGGCTTAGCCAACCGCATGAAGAGTATTGTACCGAAGATAACCAACTATCCGCAGATTGAGGTTATCATCAACAACCAGCTCTTGCTGGATGAGGTTTTGAACATCAAGAACCGTATTCTCAAGACTTTCGTCCTAGGTCTGCACAACAGCGAGCTGACCATCAACTACCGCCTTGCCGAACAGGAAGAGATGGGTAAGATCCTGACCAAGAATGAAGTTCTAGAACTTCTTATGGAAAAGAACCCGGCGATGAAAAAGCTCACAAAGGACCTGGATCTGGTTATGACGTAGAAGATACTTCACACGATACGAAATTCTCCACTCCATGTAGGACAACCTATACGGAGTGGAGAAACTAGTACTATCTTCCCCAGATGCTGCCATTATACCCGGGCGTATGATGCCCAAGAGGTTATTCAGTATTCAGTATTCAGTTTTTTTCGCGATAGTTACCTTTTTTATGATTACAAATTGTAAGTAATTATTTTATATTATATATATATATTATTATATATATATAATATACTATCTATACAGAGAGTGGTAACAACAGCGAAAAAAACTGAATACTGAATACTGAATACGTTCCACGTAATCAGTTATCACTTTGTAATATACTGGTTTATAGCGCAAAACATAATTTTCTACACCGCAAAACATAGAGATGCGTCCCATGAAACATTGAGTTATTTCTCTTTACTAAGTTTCAAATCGTAAGCTGCTGAAAATCGCTCCTTATCACATGCCTAAATTTGGTAGATACCAGAAATCTTCGTATCTTTGCACCGGCAATCGAAAGAACAGTCTTTTGTGCCTCGCTCGAGTCTTCTATTAAGACCAACACGGGTTATAAATGATGGCAGACGCCGGTCATCAATGAAGACCCCGAAAACGGCACACAAAAAAGCCCCCGATGCAGAAAAGCACCGGGAGCCTTCGTAAGCAAATTATTATTATCTTAAAAAAGATCAACTGAATATGCAGCACATCACAGTACACACCATGACACACCGGCAGAAAGGCTTAAATGAGGTTCATGCCCGCTTCCTCAGCCTCCTTGCGCATCTCCTCAGGCCAGATGCTAGCCTGGATCTCACCAATGTGAGCCTTATGAAGCAATACCATGCACAGACGGCTCTGACCGATACCGCCACCAATGCTCAGAGGCAACTTGTCGTTCAGGAGCTGCTGATGGAAGTAAAGCTTCTCTCTATCCTCCTTGCCCTCCAGCTTAAGCTGACGCAGCAGACTCTCCTTGTCAACACGGATACCCATAGAACTGAGCTCGAAACTGCGACCCAGAACAGGATACCAGATAAGGATATCACCATTCAGTCCCACCTTGCCGTTCTCAGCCACGGTGCTCCAGTCATCATAGTCAGGAGCTCGGCCATCATGCTTCTTGCCATCGCTCAACTTGCCGCCAATGCCCTCTACAAATACAGCGCCATACTTCTTGCAGATTTCATCCTCGCGCTCCTTAGGAGAAAGGTCTGGATACATATCGAGCAAATCCTGCGCATGAATGAAATGAATATCCTTAGGCAGGAAAGGCTTCAGCTGAGGATAATGCTCGCAAGCCAGGAACTCGGTACGCAGGATGGCACCATAGATGCGGCGCACGATATTCTCGAGGAAGGCGATGGTACGGTCTTCCTTGGTAATCACAGCCTCCCAGTCCCACTGGTCAACATAGAGCGAATGAAGATTATCCAATTCTTCGTCAGCACGGATGGCATTCATATCGGTATATACGCCATAAGCAGGCTCAATCTCATACTCGGCAAGCGTCAGTCGCTTCCATTTGGCAAGAGAATGAACCACCTCAGCCTGGGCATCACCCAAATCCTTGATAGGGAAACTTACAGGGCGCTCTACGCCGTTCAGGTCATCATTGATACCCAAACCCTTCAATACGAAGAGCGGAGCGGTAACGCGACGCAGACGGAGCTCGGTGCTCAGGTTTTGCTGGAAGAATTCTTTTATCATTTTAATACCCATTTCGGTCTGGCGCATATCCAGCAGCGCCTTGTACCCTTCAGGTTTTATCAAATTGCTCATTTTTATTTCATATTTAGTATTTGCGCTGCAAAGGTACAAAATAATAATTAATCTGCAAGCATTTTTCCGTATTTTTTCGCAAAATGATAGCATTTTTAAGTTTTTTAGTAGCATTTTGTAGAACAATTTGCAAATACACATTATATATATGAAAAAATCTGCCCCAAATATTTGGTTATTTCAAATAAAAGCAGTAATTTTGCAGTCGACTTCCGTTTCGATGTCATACAACCGGAGAAACGGGCGTCAGAAAAGAGGGTCTCGTAGCTTAGCTGAATAGAGCGTCAGATTCCGGTTCTGAAGGTCGTGGGTTTGAATCCCACCGAGATCACCCCCAAAAACAAAAATGATTAATAATTGAAAACATGGATTTAGTAGAACGATTTATAAACTATACGAAATTCGACACACAGTCGAGCGAAGAATCGACTAGCGTGCCTAGTACGGCAAAACAGCTCGAATTTGCCAAGTACCTGAAAAAGGAACTTGAGGACGAAGGACTGAGCGATGTCGAAATGGATGACATGGGCTATATCTATGCCACCCTGAAGAGCAATACCAAGAAAAAGACTCCTACCATCGGATTTATTTCACACATGGATACATCGCCTGATGCCAGCGGAAAGGATGTTAAGGCGCGCGTCATCAAAAACTATGACGGCAACGACATCGAACTGAGCCCGGGCATCATCTCAAGCGTTGAAACTTTCCCAGAGCTGAAGGCTCACAAGGGAGAGGATATCATCGTGACAGACGGTACTACCCTGCTGGGTGCTGACGACAAGGCGGGCATCGCTGAAATCGTACAGGCTATGTGCTATCTGCGCGACCACGATGAAATCAAGCACGGAGATATCCGCGTAGGTTTCAATCCTGACGAGGAAATCGGTATGGGTGCGCATCATTTCGATGTAGAGAAGTTTGGCTGCGACTGGGCGTACACCGTAGATGGCGGCGACCTGGGCGACCTGGAATATGAGAACTTCAATGCTGCCGGAGCCAAGATTGTTATCAAGGGCGTGAGCGTTCATACAGGCTATGCCAAGGGCAAGATGGTGAATGCAAGCCGACTGGCTGTGGAATTCCAGAACATGATTCCTGAGAACGAGACTCCTGAGCAGACTGAAGGCTACCAGGGCTTCTACCACCTCATCGGCATCGAGAGCCGCTGCGAGGAGGCAAAGCTCAGCTACATCATCCGCGATCACGACCGCAACAGGTTTGAAAGCCGCAAGGACTTCATCGAGGACTGCGTGAACAAGATGAACGAGAAGTATGGCGACGGAACCGTAAAAGCGGTTATCTACGACCAGTACTATAATATGAAGGAGAAGATTGATCCTAACATGCACGTCATCGACATCGTGCTCAGAGCGATGCAGGAGAGCGGCGTTCCACCTCGCGTAGAACCTATCCGCGGCGGTACCGACGGAGCCCAGCTGAGCTTCAAGGGTCTGCCTTGTCCGAACATATTCGCCGGCGGTGTCAACTTCCACGGCCCTCACGAGTTTGTGAGCATCCAGGTAATGGAGAAGGTAGTGAAGACCATCGTGAAGATAGCGGAAATCACAGAAGAATTTAATGACTAATACAGATATGGGGAATTTAGACACATCTAAATTCCCCTTTTTCATAAACAGGAAAATATGGCAGAAATTCCATTCTTAGTAAAAGACCTCGCCCTCATCCTGATGGTAGCAGGCATCGTAACCCTCATCTTCAAAAGGCTCAAGCAGCCGCTGGTGCTGGGATACATCATGGCGGGATTCCTGGTTTCGCCACACATGCCCTACACCATGTCGGTAGTCGACGAAACGGATATCCAGACCTGGGCCGACATCGGTGTCATCTTCACCCTCTTCTCGCTCGGTCTCGACTTCTCGTTCAAGAAAATCGTGAAGATGGGCGCTTCTCCCATCATCGCCACCGTGGTTATCGTGTTCTGCATGATGATGCTGGGCATCAGCGCAGGCCACGGCTTCGGCTGGGGAAGGATGGACTGCATCTTCCTGGGCGGTATGCTCGCCATGAGCTCCACCACTATTATATATAAGGCATTCGATGATATGCGGCTGCGCACCCAGAAGTTTGCCTCGATGGTGATGAGCGTGCTGATACTGGAAGACATCCTGGCTATCGTGATGATGGTGATGCTGTCGGCGATAGCGAGCGGAAGCAGTCCCGACGGCGGGCAGATGCTTGCCTCTATCGTGAAGATAGGCTTCTTCCTGGGCGTGTGGTTTATCGTGGGCATCTTCGCCATTCCGTGGTTCCTGCGTTCGGTGAGGAAACTTATCAATGCCGAAACCCTGCTCATCGTTTCGCTGGGTCTGTGCTGCGGCATGGCGGTACTGAGCACCAAGGTGGGGTTCAGCAGCGCCTTCGGAGCCTTCGTCATGGGCAGTATACTGGCAGAAACCATTGAGGCAGAGAAGATTATCAAACTCGTAGAACCGGTAAAGAATCTCTTCGGAGCCATCTTCTTCGTATCGGTAGGTATGCTGGTAGACCCGAAGATTCTGATAGAATATGCCGTTCCTATCCTCGCCCTGGTGGGCACGATACTGGTAGGTCAGGCGATATTCGGCACCTTCGGATTCATGCTCGGAGGCGAGTCGCTGAAGTCGGCGATGCGCTGCGGTTTCTCGATGGCTCAGATTGGTGAGTTTTCTTTCATCATCGCCTCGCTGGGTCTGTCGCTCGGCGTCATCAGCAAGTTCCTCTATCCGGTAGTGGTAGCGGTGAGCGTCATCACCACCTTCCTTACACCTTATATGATTCGTCTTGCCACACCTACCTACCAGGTGATGGAGAAACATCTGCCCGACAAACTCATCCATATTCTGAACCATTTTGCGATGAGTCATCCCCAGACGCAGCAACAGAGCAAGTGGAAATCGCTGATCCGACAGATGCTGGTCAACACCACCGCCTACTCTATCCTCTCGGCAGCCGTCATCGCCCTGATGTTCACCTTCGTGCTGCCGCTGATGCGCAATCTGCTGCCCGGCTGGCATCTCCACTGGTATGCCAACGCCATCACCGGTCTGCTCACCGTCCTGTTCATCTCACCGTTCCTGCGCGCCATCGTGATGAAGAAGAACCACAGTGCCGAGTGGAAACGCCTCTGGGTGGAGAGCAGCATCAACCGCGTGCCGCTGCTCTTTACGGTGTTCGTGCGCTTCATGATAGCACTGGCTTTCATCTTCTATATCATCAATTTCCTCTCGCGCTTTACCAATGCGCTGATTGTCTGCATCGGTGCCGCCGTAGTGATGCTGATGATAACCTCCCGCCGCATCAAGAAGCGTAGTATCGTGATGGAGCGCGTCTTCGTCCACAACCTGCGTTCGCGCGATATTGCGGCTCAGGTGAACGGCGAAAAGCGGCCGCTCTACGAGGGCAGACTGCTAGACCGGGATATCCACATCAGTGAATTTGAAGTGCCTGAAGATAGCAGTTGGACTGGCAAATCGCTGAGAGAGCTGCATCTGCGCCAGCGTTTCGGTGTTGACATGAGCAGCATTCGCCGCGGTTCCCACCGCCTGAACATCCCGAACGGCGACATGATCATCTTTCCGGGCGACAAGCTGCAGGTAATCGGCAACGACGACCAGCTGCAGAAATTCAACACCGCCCTGCAGAGCGACCTGCTGCCTGAGGAGGCTGAAATAGAAAAGCGCGAAATGAAACTCAGCCAGCTCATCATCAGCGGCGGCAGCGAATTCCTGGGCAAGACGCTGATAGAAAGCGGAATAAGGGATAAATACAACTGTATGGTGGTAGGACTGGAAGAAGGTCGTGAGAATCTGACGCACGTATCCCCTACCCGAGTCTTCAAGAAGGGAGACATCATCTGGATAGTGGGAGAAGAAGCAGATTTGAAGAGAATCAAAAATTAAATAAAAGAACTTTCGTAAGTAAGCTCCATACGCCCTGAAAGGGCGTGCCGGGAACAACCAGATTACTTCACGGTGATATGGAAGCAGCCCTGCTTCACCTCATATTTGATATAGCAGCGGTTCTTGTTGCGGAAATCGCGGAGCACCTCGGAGAACACCCATTTCAGGGTATCATTCTGCACCTGGCGGCGAGGCTGTTCACGGGTCTGAATCTGCTTATAGCGGTTGTAGCAGATATCGAAGGTAGTACCATAAAGATGGCACGAATTCTCGGTAGCATTACCGTTTCGGGTACGCAGTTTAGCCACATCATCCTTGGTACGCAGAATGCTCGTCACGATAATCTTATGCAGCGGAATGCCCTTGATCTGCAACGAATCGAAATAGGCACGACCAATATCCTGGAGCAGCACAGAGGCACGAGGCACCAGGTAAGGAATGCTGTTGTTCAGCTTGTCGACATAAAAGAAAGGATTGCTGCCCACATACACCAGCTTGCCCTTGCTGTTCTCCGCCTCCAGACGGTTCTGCACCGGTTTCACGCCGTGCTTAGTAGCCGCCAGAATCTGCACATCCTGCTGGTCGGGGAAAGTATTACCGAAATGAGGCACCGAGAAGATGCGATGCTTCACCTCCTTGCCATCCTTGTCGAAGAAGATAGAAGGCTTGCCGCTCTGTGCCGTATCAGGCATAACAGAGAGTTCATCCTTCTTCAGGTCCTCAGCCACATTTCCATCAGCACCTGCGGGAGCATCCGAAATCTCAGCAGAAGAAGCATCAGAAGCAGCCGAATCCTTCGCAGCCACCAATGTAGAATCAGCCGCATCAGCAGCCGCCGTTTTCGGTTTTGCTACCCCCGGAAAGATGACTCTCACCAGCGCCAAAAGCAAAACCACAATACCAAAACCCTGTAAATATCTATTCTTACTAATCTTCATAATTATCTTATTTTCACGAAATAATATTCTATATTCTTCAGGCAAAACGGGAAACGTATCGCCAAATTTAGCTGCAAAGGTAACAAAAACTCTCGAAAAAATAGCTTTTTTAATATTTAAAGAATGTTTTATTCGCCGAAATTTGCTCATTTCATGGAAAAGTAGTAATTTTGCAGCGTTATATAACAAAATATTAGATAGGATAGTTTAAACTTTATAGAATTAAGACATTTTGATAGAGAAACATATTGTACTCGAAGATATCGATCCAGTGATGTTCTACGGTGTGAACAATGCCCACCTGCAGATGATTAAATCGCTGTATCCTAAGTTGCGTATCGTGGCACGCGACAACGTGATTCGTGTGCTCGGTGACGAGGAGGAAATGGCAAAGGTGGAAGAGGATATTGAGCAGATGCGCAAGCACTTGCTTAAATACAACATGCTCAATGATGAAGACATCCTGGACATCGTGAAAGGAAAACAGACCAAGGCGGACAGCGTGAAAGGCGTGCTGGTATACAGCATCAGCGGCCGACCTATCAAGAGCCGCAGCGAAAACCAGCAGCAGCTGATAGATGCTTACGAAAAGAACGACATGGTATTTGCCGTAGGACCAGCCGGTACCGGCAAGACCTATCTCAGCATCGCCCTTGCCGTAAAGGCCCTCAAGGAGAAAGCCATCAAGAAAATCATCCTCTCGCGACCAGCTGTAGAAGCCGGCGAAAAACTCGGTTTCCTGCCTGGCGATATGAAAGACAAAATTGACCCATACCTCCAGCCGCTCTACGATGCGCTGGAAGACATGATACCTGCCGTAAAGCTGCAGGATATGATGGAAAAGCACATTATCCAGATTGCTCCGCTCGCCTTTATGCGCGGACGCACACTCAGCGATGCCGTAGTCATCCTCGACGAGGCACAGAACACTACCTCCCAACAGATTCGCATGTTCCTCACCCGTATGGGCATGAACACCAAGATGATTATCACCGGCGACCTGACACAGATTGACCTGCCACGCGAACAGCGAAGCGGACTGAAAGAGGCGCTCAAGATTCTGGACGGTGTGGAAGGTATCGGAGTGGTGAAGCTGGGACAGAAGGATATCGTGCGCCACAAACTCGTAACCC